>VOFH01003573.1_pt1 | contig 14167 bp, 24 predicted proteins | sample 5384091 | NCBI WGS metagenome assembly VOFH01 (sample SAMN12384727, study PRJNA508395) | human gut metagenome | isolation source: healthy gut G | host: Homo sapiens
TCCTCGTCCGTCCGGGTACGTAACAGTCCCGGATCCTTTTCAACATCCATCGGCAATCTCTCCTCCGTGCTTTTTCCTCCAGATCACCGAGACGGAAGGTCACTGCGCCGCCTCGTAACCGACCTGGCACGGCGGACTGTCTCATAGATCCCCATGCCGCAGGAGCCGTGGCGCGCTCTCCCTCCCGAAGCTCCCTCCGCCAGACTGGTTCAGCAGCACGTCAAAGACGGTCATCCACAGACGCAGTCCGGGTCGTCTAGCATGGGCAACCGCGTCATAATGTCCGCGTTGTCGCGCGTATCCGTTCAGACGCTTCTCGCTCCCCCAGCTTTGCCAGATCGAAAAGAGAAATGTCTCACTCCAGTAAAACGGCGTCTCTCTCGAAGCAGCCGCTCCCCCAACTGGTGGAATACAAACCGGAAATCCCTTCCACCGTGTGGCCCGCCTGCGCGCGCCGCCGTTATGGCGCACTACAACAGCCTTTCCCTGTTCCATGGCCTCAGCACAGAGGAGGTCCACGCATTTTTCCCCTTTCCCTCGTCGCCAAAATTCTTGCTTCGACAACCGCTTTTATCTCTTTCCGTAATCACCCATGTCAAAATGTCCAGGAAGCCTCTCCTCTTCTTTTCTGATTCCTTTTATATCTCCGGCAACCACGTCCGGCGGCCTTTCCGCTTTCCACTGTGCGGTACTGCCTTTGTCCCATGCCTCTGGCCGCCTGCATCAGGCCGGACAAAGACACTCTTGAGACTTTATCCAGATCAGCGGACCAGCTCTTACGGCCTGATCCGGATCAGCTGCTTCCAGTCTTCTGCTGTTCTTGTGCCTTGCAGGCTCCGGCCTTCATCACCAATATGGAAAATCTCATATCTGCGTGGAGGCTCATAGAGGGCCTCGGCGCTGTAATCCCGGAAAGCCAGATCCCCGAACACGCGCTTGATTCCTCCGCCTTTCGTCAGAATCTTATGGCACCTGTCGTCGCCTTGGTGGTAAATAAAAATCCCTTTTCTCCTCGCGTTTGTCATAGCAGTCAATCATCGCATGCTTATCCGGCAAAAATACCAGGAAAGCAGGTAAGACTCGCCGTTGCGCCGCCGCGTCCTCGAGGCAGACATCCAAGAGCTGTTCCGGCAATCCTGATATGCGCGTCGAGCTGGGTCACCTGGAGAGGCGCATCATCGTCTTGGAGTCTGATGGCCTGGAGACATAATATGCGGGTTCGTAACGGAGGCACCTTCTCATAGATCTCCAGCATGGTGCGGTTTGCTAGGCGCCCTTTGGCGATCTCCTCCGATAAAGTATCCCATGGGAGCCCGTCACATCCAGCTGAAAATGATTGCGGTGGACGCCGGATTGTCCATGGAATCACAAGATCCCGGTATTTCACCCGTTGTCCAGGTTCGGTCTCATCTGTCTGGAACGGTAGATGATCGTTCACCGTGGAATTCTTGGTTGATGTTTCTTGCTGATCTTAAATTATTCAATCCTTACTCTGGTAACTTCCGTGTCCCATACCGTTTCCTCCCTGCATATGTGATAGATCTTTTATCTCGGTATACTGCCATGATAATACGCAGTACTAGCTGTAGATTTCATCCGTGACGGGAAGGGGAATGAATTTCCGTTCCCCGTACGAGGCCCCAGCACTCTGTCCCACTCGGCAAAACTGCTCGGCACCGCCTGCTGCCGGCTCCAGCAAGAATTTCGGAACGGTTCCGGCAGAGTCAGAAGGCCTTCCACCGCCTCCCTCGTTCGCATCCCAGCAGAAGCTTTGTGCCAGCCGCAAGACGCAGCGATTCCAAGTCCGTGGAGAATGGCATCGCTTGCTTCCAGGTATTCTCGTAGATGCATTTTTGCGTCCGCGGAGATTCCGCTCATCGTTCCGTTCTGATATCCGGCGAACCACCATCCGCCGTATAAGTAGATCTGATGGGTGGCTGGCTCCACAAATAAATTGTCCAGCGTCAGGCCATTTAAAACGATTCCGCTATAGGAAAGGAGGCAGCACAAATTCTCCAGCCGGCTGATCACCCAGGCCGTATGGCGGTCCAGCAGAATGCCTAACAGCCGTAATGGATAGACGCCCGGCTTCTTTTCTATGGCCACCATGCGGCCTGTCTTCCGTAGGCGGCAGTGGGTCACCACCTGCGGAATATTTCAGCTCCTGCCCATCTCCCGGTTCGGATACTTCTCACCTCCGAAACCATCTTGATATAACGGTCCGCATAGGCTTCATACTGTTTATCAAACGTGTAAATCACATTCTTCTTCGCCACATACACGGTACAGAAATCGGCTCATCCTTCCAGGAGGCAGCGGATGGCAAGCATCTCCCATCCTCCCTGACCAGCCTCGTCCGTGGCCTCCACCCAGAAGCCTTCCTCCGTCTTTCCCGCGTCCGTGTCTTTTATTCAAAAGAGAGCCGCAAACATGGTCTGAAACTGTTCGAACAGTTTTCTGTCCTGATCGTATACTGTGGATTTCGTCCCACAGTAAGCGATTGCAGACAGCCAGGCTGCTGTCTTTACAATTGTGAGCGTTCCGCCGCACATCTTACATTTTAACAGTGCCATCCGCATCGTTCCTTTTCCTGCCGGCAGCGGCTTTTATTTATTGGTATCCTGGTCTCGGTCTCCTTCTCACGGATCCGAACAGAATCATTTCTTTCTATCAGATCCAGCGGCAGTTCCTTATTATGGGGAACTGCACCGTATTCTTCTCATTTGTCTTATAACCGGACAGCGCCCTTTCCAATGTCCAGCGTGGCCGGGTGGTGGAAGCCCAGATGCTTCTTATACGCGGCAAACTGTAAGTGAGATATCCGTTTAAGTAGTACGTTGGGCGCCCCACGCCAGCTTCTCGCTGCATCCGGCGGCAGCCCCAGGACAGGATCGACCGCCTCCAGCCGCTCCTGCACCGGAGCCTCAAAACCGGCGATATAATCATCGACTTCCTGGCAGTGTTCCTGGGATTCTTTGATCAGCCATGGCACGTGTCTCCTTCCGCCTTCTGCTTCTCTGTTTTCTCGATCAGCCGCCTGGTTCCCTCCTCCGTATAGGAGAGAAGCCGCCCGAACTGCCTGGCGGTCTCATAGCTTTGCTGTCTTGTGTATGTGCCGTTTTCCATAAGCCGCTTCTGTTCTTCTTTCAGCCCCAGGTACGCCTCCAGCACTCGTTCGTTCGCTGTAAACAGATAGTTATACGTTCCCCCGGTTCAGTTCTTCAGGAAGTAAATCTGTCAGAAATGCTTCATCTTCCGGATAGAACAGGATCCCGTATGAATCACAGAATCCGTTTCACCTCCGGCAAAAATGAGTCCCGTTCCTCCTTTGTGGCGCAGGGGATGGCTCATGCGCCAGCTTTTTACTCCTGCCGCCACCATCTCACAGAAACTGTCCATAGCGCCCAAATGATAGGAATACCGGTCGATTTCACGGCGTGGCTCCTCTGCCTCCTGATAAAGCTCGTATTCCTCCCCGGTCCAGCGACAGCGGAATTCCGGATTTGTTTGTAACGTTGGCCCCTCCGTACCAGGTGCTGTCTACTGTAAAAATATCGCCCGGCTTGTATTCCAGGGAAAAATTATTGTTTTCTTTATAATTCTGATTTTCTGATTCTCCATATGATCGTCTCCCGTCTTTGCAATAGTCACTTTGCTTGTGTTATTAATCATTCTACCATTAAATACTGTTTTTTTTACAGATATTTCCTGACAAAACGCGGGTAGTTGTATTGGGGCGGATCACTTATATGCAAATTCATATTCCTGAAACCAAAAGGAAACCATAAAATCCTTTTCCAGCCGGAAAGGCCGATGAAGTCAGCATTTCTGCCATGAGAGAAACCGTTCTGCAAAGGGTAAAATGGTGGCCGAATGGGGCCCAAGCGAATAAACCGAATTACGAGCAGTTACATGAAGTAATGAAACAAATGAGTTGTTTGACATTTCTATGCGGTCATATTAAAATGAAAATGTTAATGAGAGGAAATTTAATGAATAAGAAAAATGAAATATTGTTACTGCTGACCGATAGATGGTGCATTACGGGAGGCGAGCTACGCGATAGCTTTGCCCCAACGTGTTTTCAGATTATGTTGTAAAAACGATAGCTCTTACCATTAGTCCTAAAGTTTCTATGGGCAACCTGTGTGTAAACATTGATTACAGCATAGATGATTATTTAATTTTTCAATACTGCAATTATTATTTTACCTGGTGGTCTTTCTTGGGAAGAAAATGACTACGATAAAATTGCAGGTTTATCAGAAGAATTTCAAATGCCAGCCAGTTCTGTAGCCGCTATTTGCGGTGCAACAACATTTTATGCAGGCATGGTTTTCTGAATGATAAAACATACAGGTGATAGCTTGGAACTGTTTCAAAGTCAATGCCGAATTATTGTGGATTGCACTCTATGTTTCCTGCTCAGGTAGTGGTGGATGGTGGTTTACACTGCAAATGAAACGGCGGCCGGATGAATTTGCATTATGAAATTTCAAAACCAAAAAGTGGATAGCGACGTTGAAATGGCAGTGTGGTATGATAATTTCAAATATGGCGCGATAAGGCGGGTATGTTTGCCGTCTTATGACTCCTGAAACAGTTAAGAAACAGGAGGTTGATTTTATATTAAATAACAGGGTGTTGTTTTGTGATATAGATTATTTTGCTGAATACTCAAAAGTAGCTTATAGAAAATTATAAAGATTGCAGCATAACGCAGCAATCGTATATTCCTGCGATGCCAGAGAAGAAGGGGCCTATTTTTGTGCAATTCCAAAATATTTGTGCAATTCCCTGAAATGGCAGTTTCTGCCCTTTTTATCTATTCATTATGATCATGAAGAATGGGAAAACAGAAAAAACCGTGGGAAGGATAATTTTAATACTGGTGAATGGAAGCAACACTTAAAAAACGATTGGATACCAGAATACTTTTCGTCGCGGTACTTCAAGTATCAAATATACAGGCGGATACCATAGAAGGATTCGATATTAAGAATAAAATACTTGATCTTGCAGTTGCGTCACGTATTCTTTCTATCATTCGATACGGTGATATTCATGCCTGGAACGCTTTGATTATCTGATTGAAACGGAAGATGACTATATTCTTTTTGAATCATGGATTAACAGCGTAATACGTAAACAGACCTTTTACGTATTACGCCTTATTGGTAAAAGACGCCCATTATTACTTATTGTATCATCAGGCGCCGTTGTTCGGTAATGACGCTCTCACACCTTCATAATTTACAAACTCCAGGACAAACTCCTGTTTTGAAGCTCCGTCATATGACGGTAAATCCCATTATTCTCAACAGCTTTTCCGGCGTTCCCTGTTCCGCCACGCATCCGTCCTTTAGCACGATAATCTGATCGGCGCCAGCCACAGTCCGCATCCGGTGGGCGATAATCAGCACGGTCTTATCCTTCACAAGATTGGAGATGGCCTCCTGACCAATGTCATTTTCCACATCCAGGGAAGCGGTAGCCTCATCCATAAGTATGATCGGTGCGTCCTTTAAGAGAGCCCTGGCGATGGAAAGCCGCTGCCGTTCGCCGCCGGAAAGGGTGGAGCCGTTTTCTCCGATTCTGGTCTGATAGCCCCGGGAAGACGGCTGAATAAATTCTTCGCACTGAGCTGCCCTGGCTGCCGCCAGTACTTCTTCGTCGGAGGCCCCCTTTCTGGCCCAGACGAATATTTTCCATGATCGGTATTGTTGAACAGAACTACGTCCTGGAATACGATGGAGAAACTCTTCAGCAGCGTCTCCGGCTCTATTTTGCTGATGTCACTGCCGCCGATGGTGATCCTCCCTTGTCGGCATCCCAGAACCGTGCGGCCAGCTTTTGCGCTGGTAGATTTGCCTCCTCCGGATGGCCCCACGAGAGCCGTAACCTGCCCCTGTCTCGCGGTAAAGGACACCTCCTTTAAAACCGTTTCCCATCTTTATAGGAAAATCCCACCCGGTCAAACACAATATCATAGCCATGACAGTCGGCATCTTCTCTCCCCTGCTGAATCTTCTGTTCCTCAATTGTCTTCATCCTCTCCACAGCAAGCAGCGTGGAATATACGGCAGACAGGTTCTGAAGGCAGCCGCTCAGCGGCTGGTACAGCCTGGTCGCAGCCAGCATGAACATCAGAAAGATCATAAAGCCGATTATAGAGCCAGAACGAGAAGGACGCTCCCACCAGAACCGTGGTTGCCATGCCGATCTTTAAGATCATCTGAGCCGAGGTCACCAGCGTGCCATTTAACAGTTCCAGCTTAACTGTAATGGATTCCACATCCATGATTTTCCGGTCCAGCTTCTTTAAATAATCCGGGCGCTGGTTATTGGCCCTGATATCCTGAATATTTTCAATGCATTCCTGGATACCATCGGAGGCTGCGATCTTTTTCCCCTTCTGTCTCCGCTCCATCCTATCCACAAGCGGTCTTGGTCAGACTGCCAGCAGAATTGACACTGGAGCAACCCATAACACCGCAATTCCCATCCTCCAGTTTGCGGCCAGAAGTCCGATTCCGATCAGCACTGTGGAAATCAAAGCTCCGATCAGTTCCGGGATAAAATGAGAAAATGCTTTCTCCACAAATGCACAGTCCGCCATAATTGTGGTTGTCAAATCGGCCAGATCTCGTTTTCCAAAAAACGACAGAGGCAGCATACGAAGCCGTTCCGCCAGTCTGATTCTCATATCGGCGCTCTCCTGATAGGAGGAGAGAAACGTCGCGTTGTACTGCAGATATTCAAAGAAGCCAATAACCGCCAGCAGAACCACGCTGATTCCCACATACCCGCCGATTCCCAGGGTCCGGGGGGACAAGACCGATGAGAGGGCCGGTCAGCCGCTCCATAAACAGGAACAGGATTCCCATCGGAAACATCAGGCTGATATTCGTCAGGGCACAGCAAACGATTGCTTTTGTCAGATCTTTTCCTCCCTGTTCGCTCAATGCAAATTTTTCTGAAGATATTTACTCATGCCGTTCCACCTACCTTCCATTCTGCCGACCTCTGGTAATCCTCCCACATCCTGGCGTACAGTCCGCCGGATGCGAGAAGTTCGTTATGGCTTCCCTCTTCCGCAATGCGTCCCTTCTCCATCACAAAGATGCGGTCCGCACGGCAAATGGTGGACAGCCTGTGGGCGATCATGATAACCGTCTTGCCTTCTGCCAGTTTCTCAAATCCCTGCTGAATCAGGTACTCATTGTCAGGGATCTGCAAATGCGGTTGCCTCATCCAACAGAACGATGGGGCATCCTTTAAGATAGCTCTTGCCAGGGCGATCCGCTGTACCTCGCCTCCCGATAAATAGACTCCCTTTGTGCCGACGACGGTATGGAGGCCCTGCGGCATTTTCTCAATGATATCTTCGCACCGTGCGGCTTCCAGAGCCCGCCTCACCTCTGCCTCCGCAGCCTGGGGTCTGGCTGCCCGTATGTTATTCAGAAGGGTATCCTTAAATAAGTGGCAGTCCTGGAATACAAAGCTGACCATTTTCATCAGCTCCTCCGTACCGATCTCACGCACATCGGCACCTCCTATGGTGATACTTCCGCTATTGACATCGAAAAATCGGGGAATCAGGCTTACCAGTGTGGTCTTGCCGCTGCCGGAAGCCCCCACTATGGCCGCGGCAGTCCCCTGCGGAACCGTAAGGGAGACTTTATCCAGAGCTGCAATACCTCCCTTACGGTAAGAAAAGGTCACATCCTGAAACTGAATCGTATAATCCTTCGGCTTCTTCGGGGCAGGCGGTTCGGAAAGCGGCTCTTCCTTCAGAATTTTTAAGACGCGGTTCATGGCATCTCTGGCGCCATGGTATTTTCACTGGTCCACATGATCTTATCCATCATTGCCACACAGATCGGGCTGAACAGAATATAAAAGATAATATCCAGCACAGCAGTTGTATAGAGACCCTCTGGAAATATCACCGGCCAGCAGAATTCCGGCGGGAATCAGTATGGCAAAAATCCCGTTGATGCTGACTGTATAGGCACACATGGGAATGCGCAGGGAGATGGTATAATTCACCGCCCAGTCCCGATACCGGAGGATCGAATCGTGAAAGCTCTTAAACGAAAATATACTCTGCTGAAACGTCTTAACCACCGGAATTCCCGGACATACTCCACCGCTTCGTTATTCATATCTTCCAGGGCGTTCTGATACTGCCGCATACACTCCGCCATCCCGGTTCCCATCATGCGGCTTAAGAAAAATACGCCCACGCCCATTGGAACCAGGCTGATCAGGCCGAATCTCCAGTCAAAGACCAGAAGAAGCACAAGAACGGCGACAGGCGTCACAATAGCCCCTGCCAGATCCGGAAGCTGATGGGCCAGATACGTCTCCGTCTGGCCGGCGCCATCGTCGATTATCCGCCGCAGCTTTCCGCTCCCCTCCTGCTTGAAATATCCGATAGGCAGCCTTGTCAGGTGGTGAAGCGCCGCGGTCTTCATATTTCTGGCTGTGCGGAAGGCCGATAAATGAGTACACATGAGCGCTCCATAATATAACAGCATGCTGATCAGTGAGGAGGCCACCGCCAGCCAGCCCCAATAAACCAGGTGCCGGTTGTCCAGTCCGGTATTCCAGGTCAGAACCACCTCTTTCACTACATTCCACATGCACAGATAGGGCGCCAGCGCAATTACGGAACTGATTCCCGATAAGACACAGCCGGTCCCCGTAAGGAACCGGTACTTTCCGGCAAAGGTCATCAGCGTAACTTTCTTTGTCTCCGGAAGCCGTGTCATGATTTTCCTGTTACTGCTTTCCATTTTTCATCCTCCTTTTTGTTGAATTGTAACTTGTATCGTAACTCGCATCGTCTCCCGCCGTTTAGTTAGTTTTCAACTAACTCCGTATAGTACAATACGTTCCTGTCTACAGGTACTATTGCATCTGACCTATCTGTCCGCCATTCCTGACTATGAAGGCAGATTCAAAATCTTTTTCCACCCCGCATGCTGGAAACGGCTTAAGATGAGGGAGCAGGACATTGCCTCTTCCCGCGGGATATCGTGGTCTACAAACTCCTGAATCTGCCGAAAGAAGGTGCTGCACACGATATGAATCAACGCGTCTCCCAGTTTAGGGACCGGATAACCCATCTGCTCTACCGCCGCCACAAAATCATGGCATGACCGCTCCTCCACCTCGGCCAGCCGGTCAAAGAAGCGTTCTCCACAGCTCGGGAGCGCCGCAGCACAGAAGCAGCTTAAACGCCTCGAAATGGTCATAGACGTAATTCACCAGCCACGGAACACACTCCTCCGTCACAACATTCAACATAGCCGGCTGCTCCTCGGGCGGAAGCGACGCGAAATCGCTGTGTACCTTTGTATACAGCTCCACCAGTTCCTCCGCCGCATCTTCCGTCAGCGCCGCAAACAGCGCATCCTTCCCTGCAAAATAGCCATAGATTGCGCCGGTGGTGACCGAGGCTTCTTTGGCAATCCGCCTTAATGAAGCCTTCTCATATCCGTATTCCATAAATTCTTTCCTGCTGGCCTCCAGAATTGCCGCAGCCGTATCTCTGTTTTGGGTACCCATATATTACCTCAATTCTGCTCTGGTTCAAGCATTTTTATAACAGTGTTATATAACACCGTTATGATACGACAAAATCAGAAAACAGTCAATACAGCTTACTGAACCATTTTTCTCAGTAACTGTCATATTTACATGGAATGAGAATTGCTATTTCCCCAATTATTCAGTATAATAAAAAAGCTGTGTATCAGCCGCCCGTTTTCAGGTTCCGGCCTTAGGCGTATACACACGAGAAAAGAACATATTATTGGGGGTTATCACTTATGAAAACAAACAACAAATGGGCCAGCAAGATGGGATTTATCCTGGCTACCGCCGGCGCGGCCATCGGCTTGGGCAATCTCTGGAAGTTCCCGTATCTCATGGGGCGTAACGGCGGATTTCCGTTTCTGGTCGCCTATCTGTTTTTATCTGCATTCTGGGCGTTCCCGTTATGATCACGGAGATGTCCCTGGGACGGAAAACCGGGAAAAATCCCTGTTCTTGCGTATGACACGATTCACCCGCACGCCAGGATCGTTGGCTATTTCGGTGTTCTGGCGGCCTTTGTCATCCTGTCCTATTATGCGATTATCGGCGGCTGGATTATCAAATACTTTGTCAGCTATGCAACTGCCTTCCAGGCTCCGGCCGATTTCGCGGCATTTACAGCGAAGCCGGTGGAACCGCTGGTCTGGTTTTCATCTTCATGCTGATTACCGGGCTGATCTGCTATTTCGGTGTAAATGGAATTGAAAAGGCCAGCAAATTCATGATGCCGGCGCTGTTTGTCATCTTGATCGTCATCATCATCCGCGGCGTCACTCTGCCGGGAGCCGGAGAAGGGCTTGCGTTTATCTTTTCACCAAAAATTTGAAGCGTTTAACATTACGTCGGTCAGTGCGGCTCTGGGACAGGTCTTCTACTCCTTAAGTCTCTGCATGGGTATCACCATTACTTATGGAAGCTACTTAAACAAAGAAGTCAGCATCCCGAGAAGCTGCATGAATATTGCCGCGCTGGATACCACTATCGCCGTGCTGGCGGGAATTGCCATCTTCCGGCTGTATTTGCCAGCGGCTTAGAGCCGGCCTCAGGCCCCAGTCTGATCTTCGTCACGCTTCCAAAGGTTTTGATGCCCTGAAGGGCGGAACGGTTTTCGCTTGCCCTTTTCTTTTTTACTGGTGCTGTTTGCCGCTGTGACAAGCGCAGTAGCTCTCCTGGAGGTATGTGCCTCCTTCGTCATGGGGACGTGGCACTGGAGCAGAAAAAAAGCCGTGCTTCTCTTAGCCACGGCCATCTTCCTGCTTGAATCCCCAGTTCCCTGTCCTTCGGACCACTGGCGGATATCTCCATACTGAATTACAATATCTTTGATTTTGTCTGCATGCTGACGGACAACATCTTTCTTCCTCTGGGCGGCATCTTCATGTGTTACTATGTGGCCTGGAAATGGAGTCCCAAAATCTGATTGCGGAAATCGAGCAAAACGGTGTGCGCTTCAGACTGGCAAAAATCTGGATTTTCTTAATCAAGTTTATTACTCGGTGATGGTCGCCATTGTAACCATTACAGGGTTCATTGCCATGTATCATACAGTCTCGGGGCGATAATTTCCCCGCTAATTCCTCCAGACTCTTCACAGGAGGCATACATCTCTTGCCATTGCAGAGATAAAAAAGAGTTCCGGCTTCCGGCAGCGGGTAATTTCCGATATAGGGTGCCAGCTTCGTCAGCTCCGTTTCATTGTCTACCGTCTTCACCACAACGGTCAGTCCCGGCACGGTTTCTGCCAGATATGCCAGACGGCGAGCCAGAATGCTCAGCGCTTCACCGCTTTCATCAGGTGAAACCGTGCACACCAGTTCCCTGGAGGGATACAGGACATTCATCATCGTCAGCAGCGCAAAAACTGTGTCCAGACGGATATCCCTCCATAGCGCCTGCCAGATAATGCAGCTGTTGATTCAATACAGCCTGCCATTTCGTCTCCCCGGTGATCTGGGCCAGCTGATACAGTCCTAAAGTCTGCAGCTGAATTTCCTGACGGCACTGCACCGTCATAAGTCTCTTTGTTCTCACAATAAGCGGTTCCCCGTCTTCCGCAGTCATCCAGAACCCGCCCCGCTCGGTCAAAAACTGCTGTACCATGGTTTCCGCCCATTGGGCTGCCCGCGTGAGATAATCTGTCTGAAATGTCACCCTGTAAAGCTCCAGCAGGGCAAAGAATATAGCAGGCATAATCGTCCAGCTTTCCCTCCCCGCAGAGTCTCCTTCACGATAACGCACCATCAGCCGTCCATCTCGTACGAGATTTTCATGGATAAATGTCTCCGCCCGGGCAGCCATATCCAGATAGTTTGTATCATCCAGGACTGCCCCTGCCTTCGCGCACGCGCAGATCATCCAGCCATTCCAGGAGACCAGTATCTTATCATCTCTGTGAAGCCGGGACGGGTGATGCGGTAATCATACAGTTTTTTTAAATCCGGGCTTTCGTGATTTTCCCATACTGCTTCATACGCTTCATTTTTCAGCAGATTGGGGATGCTTTTCCCTTCAAAAATTCCCACGTTCAGTTATTCCGTAGCAGCCTGCAAAAGTCCGTTTCCCGCGTCCGGGCCAGAATCGGCATATTTCCTGGGAGTAAATACATAATACTTTCCTTCTACCCCTTCACTGTCTGCGTCCTGCTCCGCAATAGAAGCCTCCTTTTTCATCTGTCAGTTCTGCCTCCACATAAGCAAGAATCCGGCGGGCCACACATTTATATCCATTACGTCCAGTCAGGCCAAACGCTTCCCACGTAAGCCATCACAAGCAGCGCATTGTCATAAAAGCATTTTTTCAAAATGCGGCACCAGCCATGTTTCATCCAGAATATCTGGAGAATCCGCCTCAATGTGGTCAAAAATTCCCCCCGGTACATCTGTACCAGCGTTGTTTCCGCCATCGCAAGCGCTTCAGGCTTCTTCTCCCTTACGCCATACTCCATCAGAAAGATCAGGTTATGGGGTGTCGGGAAACTTAGGTGCACCGCCAAAGCCCCCATTTTTTTGTCGAAATTATCCCAAAAACTGCCGAACGCCTGATGCACTGCGTCGACTCCAGGCTCTGCCGACATGGTGATTCGTTCCTGCGCTTTTAAGTGATTTTCTATCTGCCCGCACTGTCTAGAATGTTTCTTTGTCTGCCTTCCACTGCCCGGCCACCGCGGTCAGCAGTTCTTCCAGCCCCACACGGCCATATCTGGCATAAGGGGAAAATAGGTTCCCGAAAAGAACGGTTTGCAGTCAGCGTCATAATAATCGGCGGCCAGCCGCCCTGTCGTTCATTGCCTGGCAGACTGACATATACACCGTATCCACATCCGGCCCGTTCCTCCCTGTCCACCTTAACGCAGACATATTCCCTGTTTAAAATTTCCGCAATCCTGTCATTTTCAAATCATTCCCTGTTCCATTACGTGACACCAGTGACAAGTACTTCATCAGACACGTCAGCTGTACCCAATAGATAGAAAACGGGCTTATCCTCCAGCCTTGCTTTCTCAAATGCTTCCCCGTCCCACGGATACCACTGCACCGGGTTATAAGCGTGCTGCAGCAGATGGGGCGATTTTTCATTGATTAACCTATTGGGTATATTCTTATGATTGTCCACAGGACCACCTCCTTTCTGTAAAAAGAGGGCGCGCAGCTGCAAATACACCCCTGTAAATGATCTGAGATTGATTTACCTGTTATATTTCACTGACTGCGTTAAATTATACGCGGAACCATCAATTTTGACTATCTTCCCTGACTGGATAAAAGAAATCAGATCTTCCAATGTTCTCAAACTTGTCGTAATCCCTGTTTTATTCCCTCCACCAGATACATGACTCCATTTTTTCTTTCATTGCGCTCCAGGCAGTCCAGCAGGGCTTCAATACCATACCGCTGAATAAATGTTCTCAATCCTAGCGGCTTATTCTTCCCTAGTAAGCCTGAACATGATCTTCAGACGTAATAGTTTCATGATTCCTTTTTCCATAGAATAGTTCTGCTTTCACACCAGTTCCGATCCGCACATTCACTGGAATTACAGCCTGTGTCATGTATTGCTCTCCATGAACAAATGACAGTTGGTAAGCAAGACCACATCTTGCGATACCCATTTCACGTTTCATTTGTAACCTCCTTATTTTCATTTCAACTCATGTATCTAAAAAAACATGTTTTCTGTACTTCCTCATACTCACTGCCAAAATGTATCCGCCATAAATTTTTCTTCCTGTGCAAAGATTACCACCGCAAAATCAAAAACCAGCAAAACCGGATTAAAAAACAATATGAGCAGTGCTGATATATACTCAGATCGAATCCTAGAAATGCAGGATTGCGGCCTATTACCGTAGATTCCAGTCGTCACCATCTCCGTTTTGTCATGTTCCTGGTATCTCAGCCTCGCCAGCTGTCCCGCATCGTATAAACAGAAGAAAGCAAAACACGCCGCTCCGGCAAATGCTGCCAACGCCCCCAACATCTGATTAAAGCCGGTATCCGGCTGGGTCTCGAGAGCAGGCCAAGGATTTGCCAACAGGGACCGGCACCAAGTCGCCGCCTTCATG
>VOFH01002313.1_pt1 | contig 14152 bp, 28 predicted proteins | sample 5384091 | NCBI WGS metagenome assembly VOFH01 (sample SAMN12384727, study PRJNA508395) | human gut metagenome | isolation source: healthy gut G | host: Homo sapiens
ATGGCAGAGTAAATGATACAATAAACGAGAATGAACAAGCTATTCTCAATCTACTGGCAACCGTTCCCGGTTTGAATGCTTCTAAAATCAGTAAGCATATCAACAAGAGCTTAAGAACGACTATGCGATATATCAAGATTTTGCAAGATAAGAATTTAATAGAGTTTAGTGGCGCACCCAAAAATGGAGGATATTTTACAAAAAATGGATTATAATATTTATAAATTATCTGAATCAAATAACTTTTTATTAATCAAATCAATCATTTCATTAGCAGATATTTTACACCTATCTATACTATCTAATAGTTCTTTTAATTTAGAGCAAACATTTTTCTTTGCCAATATAATATATTGAGTCATTTTAGGTAGCCCTTTAACTGATTTGTAAAATTCGACTAATTGCCCATATGACGAATCCACATTACTCAATAATAAACGAAGTGCTTCTTTATTTTCTTGCCAAGATTCTTCCGGAATAATATTATCAGAAACTTGCAATAATCCTTTAAAAGCCCCTACTATTTCTTCAAAAGAAATAATCCAATTCTGAATTGGTTGTTCAATTTTCATAGCGTATTGATTCATCGCTTTAGCAGAAGTATTAATAACTGCTCTAGCTAATTGAATCTGATTTACAGGCTTTTGTTCATTAATTATATTCAGTTTTTGGGCATATTCAGAAATTTGTTCACCTATCCAAATAGTTGAAACGGTTATTTCATTTAAAGATTTTACAGCTTCCGCAGACTTAGTATTTAAAATATCCTGAAATTCTAATAATCCTAATTCGGAGACTTCATCTTCAATGGGTTCTATAATGACAGGTAAATTGGACAAATTTACTTGTGTAGTTAAAGGTTTACTATTAACATTCCAATTCTCTATAACTTTGTATAGGTGAGTACGCAAATCATTTTTAAAATTCTCTGAGCTTACATATGTAAAATAATAACAGCCTAATTCTGCTATTTGTTTTTGAAAAGCTCTAACTTTAGAATATTGTTCAATATCTAAAGAATCTAAAGGTACTCCTTCAATATTAAAATACATCATTATATGTACTTTACCGACTTGTTGGCTACGCTCTAATGCCCTATAAAACTCTTCTTCCGTACCAGATTCATAATTTAGTGTCTTTGAACCAAATCTAGTCCATAATATCCCTAAAAAAATATCATATTCATCCCCTATTTGGGAATTAATCACAGCTTGAGGATATTCACCGACAGAAGGATAACTCGATTTTTCCCAACTACATAATTCTATTCTTGCATTTAACTGCGAAGAATATGTATTATTAAAATCGTTAATAATGCTCTCTACAATTAAACGTTCTTCTTTTACATCACTTGGTGATGCCAAGAACAATTTATATAATGATATAGTTTGTGGCATATTTTTTTGCAAAGATAAGTTTTTTCTATGCAAAAACACTAATTTTAGAAAGAAATATTACTTTTGCATTCAGAAATCGTATCCAAGATGTAAACTGATGTTGAACGGTACAAAGCTGTGAAAACCTTATTGCATCAGCCTATAATATGGGAACGAGTTTCTATATGAGTGATCAATTCAAAAAGGCAATACCTTATTTGGATAAAGCCATGCAACTTGCAGAAACACTCCCGGAAAAAGAAAAATACATCTACAAAATTCATTACCTGGAGAGTATGTTTTACATACGCCCAAGCAGGTAAGAACAAAGAAGCTGTGAAAATCATGGAGCAGCTTATTAATATGGTAGAGCAAAAATACAAAAATGATTACCAAAAACAGCGTCCTTTCTATAATATAGATTTATATCTCCTTCAGTACTATTCATTTATGATTAGCAGTTTGCCATATCTGACATTAGAACAAGAAAAATATTACTGGAAGCGTATTCAGGAAATTGGTAAGAGTCTGACTAATGATCTGGATAAATACAATTATTATCTTTGTGCCAACAACTATTATTCAATAACCGTACCGAAAGAGATTTTCGCAAGGCAATAGCAGCCAATGACAGTCTGATTAAATTTGCAGAAACATTAGCGCCACAGAATCTGCCCGGATTATACAACATCAATTCCATGACTTATGAAGCAATCAAAGATTATCAGAATGCTCTGAAATATTTGAAGATTTCACATCTGATTCAGGATTCATTAAGCACAGAAGCTACACATAAGCAGCTCAATGAATTACAAGTAAAGTATGATCTGAATACTCTCAATAATGAAAAGACTATGCTGGAGATAAAAAAAGAAAACGATGCTCATTTCTCTCAGCATTTTATTAATAATCGTAGTACTTATCTGTACCTATTTATATTTTTCCTGGAAGAAGGAGAAAAGGATGAAAATGGAATTAAAAGCCTTGCATCTCAAAGCACAGGAAAGCGAAAAGATGAAACAATCATTTATCAACTCAATCTGCCATGAGATACGTACTCCACTCAACGCTATCGTCGGATTCTCCGATCTCATCATGAATGAAGAAATCGATGCGGAGATGCGCAAAGAGTTTCCACCGGAAATTCAAAAGAATACTGTATTACTAACAAGTCTTATCAACAGTATGCTGGAAGTTGCCAATCTGGATGTTTCCGAAGAAAAACTTCCCTGTCAGCCTACAGATTTGAAGAACATCTGTGTACATGAAATGGAGCAACTCAAGAAAAAGGAGGGCATAGAATATAAGCTGGAGATTACAGAAGAAAGTATGATTATTCCAAGCAATGCCCAATACCTGACCCAAGTAATCGAACACTTGCTGAGTAATGCTAACAAATTCACAGAAAAAGGTCAGATCACTTTAGGATATGGGTGGATAAATCCAAAGAGAAAATCCTGATATACGTCACCGATACCGGTTGCGGTATTCCTCAGGAGAAACATGAAGAAGTATTCAACCGCTTCTCCAAACTTGACACTTTTGTTCCCGGTAATGGACTGGGATTATATCTCTGCCGGCTCATCACAAAACGACTTGCCGGAGAGATAAAAATAGATCCTGCATATAGGGAAGGAATACGAATGATCGTCACTTTACCAATAAAATAAAAGTATCGGCTATATTACTGCATTTCCTTACTAATACCGCTTATATTCAGGTAAGCGCAAGATTGAACACCTAATAGAATCACAAACAAATACTCAGCCGTCAAATAGACCGGTAAAGTCGTTGTGAAACAATAACTCAATAGATACAAATAAGCCAGATAGACGACAATAGTGGAAATCTGAAAGATAAATGCAATCCGGGTATTACCTGTACCTATTACTGCATTCATAAAAACATAACCAGGCAAAGCAAATGTGTAATTCAGCAACATCACGATAAACGGATACTGAGCAAGTTCGATTAATTCTGCATTATCCGTATAAAATCCGATAATCTGTTGATTAAATAACATAGCAATAATTATCAAAGGAAGACCGATTGCATATCCCAATCTGAGAATTTTACCACAGAGCCGGAACATACTTCTCCCCTCACCCGCACCTATCAGATTACTGACCAGTGAACCGGTAGTAGCCCAAACGAATTAACTATTACAAAAAACGGTAGAAACACTTCTTATAATATTCGACACTGCCAGTTGTTTTTCTCCCAACCGCTCGATAGCCACGAAGAATAAAACCACGGAGCAACACTAATGAAAGCATGCATCATACTCCATACGGATAAGTGAAAAAGTGAATTTAGCAATTTCCTATCATAAACAGGTTTTTAACCCTAAATTCTCCTTATCCATTTTCAGAAAAGTATAGATAACCAGAATTAATAAAGAACCGGCTTCAGCCAGTGAAGAAGCCATTGCTGCCCCGGATATACCCAGATTGAGACTGAAAAAATAAACAAGTAATTACAAGGGATATTGATAAGAACCGCCATTATAGCCGCCCACAACAAACTCTCGTTTTCGTAATTCCCACGAAGAAAGAGCGGAATGCCAGAAATGGAAAAGAGAATAGCAGACCGAAACATCTCCATGTCAGATAATCAACCGCAGCATTATAAATCTCCGGTGAACGGATGAAATATCTCAGGATAACAGGTGACAGTATATAGGACGCAAGACTTAAAAACATAGCCAGTCCACTCAGGAACAATAATCCCTGGAAGAAAGTCTTCCCTGTTTCTTCGTATCTTTGTTCCCCGTTTCTGCGGGCAATCATAACCTGTAAACCCAAACTAAAACCAAAACCAAGCATATAAATGGCCAGATAATAAACACTTGCAAGCGCAGAAGCTACCTAACTCCACTTCGCCTACATGTCCCAGAAAAAATAGCATCAGTAATATTGATTAATTGCTCCATCAGGATGCTCATCATCACAGGAAAGTTGATGAGCCATATTTGCTTATACGTATAATTCATTGTTCAACTGCAAAATAAACGCATGCGACACAGCTAACATAGCTGCGTGCCAGCTCGATGTAAATAATCAGATAGGAAAACTCTGTGACGAATTACAAAAATCCGTCAGGATAGCCGAATAGCTTTTATTGGAAAGTACTATTCGTGGAGCGTAGCTATATACAGAGTTGATGTTTCATGAGTTGAACAATCGTTTTATGTGAATTCTACACAGCAAATGTAGGAAAAATAATAAAAAAGCAAGTGATCTTACCCGGATAAATCAACGGTTATTATATTTTTTGCGTGAAATTACTCCACTGCATGAAATCAACTGAAATCACAAGAGAAGAAATGTGGGCAAAAGCAACATTTGTCTGCAAATGAAATCGACTATGCCATATGGGAACAGGATAAAGTTGTGCTACAACAGATGTCCCAAATCAGCAGAAGTTGCTCATTTGTAGTTGATGTTTATAAATACAGATATGCTTTCGCATCTTCTAACTTTGCAGATATACTGGGATATGACAGCCGGAAAATAGCTACTCTGGAGAAGCAGGGAGATTATTTGGAATCACGCTTTCATCCGGACGATTTCGCCCGACTGGGAGCAATTGCAGATTAACCTTAGCAAGTTTATCTATAGCCTACCTCACGAACAAAGAAATGATTATTGTAATATATATAGTTTCCGGCTGATGAATGCCAAACAACAGTACATACGGGTAATCAGCCGACAACAGGTTTTAGAACAAAGCCGCAACGGAAAAGCATGGCTGATACTTGGAAATATAGAGATTGCGCCCAATCAGACAGAGACCGATCAGGTGGAATGCACTGTATTGAATCTCAAAAATGGAGAAATGTTCTCGCCTACTTTAGTATCTATTCCACGGATTCATCTGACACAGCGTGAACTGGAGATTTTACAGCTTATTCAAAAGGATTATTAAGTAAAGAAATAGCTCACAATCTCTGCATTAGTATTCATACGGTCAATATTCACCGGCAAAACCTATTGCACAAATTAGGGGTACAGAATTCTATCGAAGCTATCAATGCAGGATTAAAGTCAGGAATACTAAGCTAACCGCTCTGCGAAAGAAATATGCAAGTTACGGCATCCAGTCCATAATTCCCGTAACCGGATGCAGACTTCTCCATTCCATAAAGTCCTCATAACTGCGTATGCCATCCCGGATAACAGCTTTATAATACTCTATTCCCATAATCTTTTCCGACTCGGGCGTATCATATTTCAATTTTAAAAATGGCATACCTTGTTTCATCAGTCAAAACAGCGGAAAGCCGTTCGGCAAACTTCTCAAAATAGCCATCATACCGGGAACCTTCCAAAATATGGATCATATCTATCTGCCAAAAGCGCATTATCTGCATCCCGATACCAAGCATGCCACTCCACACATGCTTCCTCTGTATCCAGCAGATTCTTATGCTCCATCTTCATGAAAGACTTGTTTTCCGTAAACTTCACCATTGCCTGAAAGCTATCACACAGACTAAATTGTGAGGTATAAATATGAAAATCAATGTCAAGATGCTTCATCAGCAATCCTGTACTTAAAGAACCTACTAAATTCACTCTGGCACCTATACTTTCCCAAATAGGGATGATCTTTGTGTCTTCTATAATTTTCCGGGCTTTCTGTTGATTCCGTCTGGCAAGATCAAGAATATCCATTGTTTTTCTTTTGTAATGACGTGCAAATGTAGAAAAAGGACGGATATATAGCTATAAATAACTATTTAATAACCTGATAATTCGGACTAACTTTGCCACCCTTTCCAAATTTCCCAGATAAAAAATTAAAAAGAGTTATGACATTCAATCTATCAGAACAACAGGAAAAAAGTACTTTGCAACAGGTCATCGGCATCATTAACGATACGATTCAGAATACCGATACATCAGTCAAAGAACATGTAGAAACCTTTACAGGAATACAAAGATTATATCTGGTCAAACAAAGATATCGATCCGCATGAAATCCGATCCATGCGCGAAAGCATCCTCAATCATTTCGCACTGGGTGAAAGCGTAATTGACAAACGCAGGCGGTTGGGCAAGATATTGATATCCCCTATTTCGGACGGATAGATTTCGAGGAAAAGAAAAACGGCAGTAGTGTTTTACCTATTTATATAGGCATACATACGTTCTATGATTCACAAAGTAAGACGAACCTGATATACGATTGGCGGGCTCCCATTTCCGGTATGTTCTACGATTACGAACTGGGAAAGCGGTTTATCCCTCCCCTACCGGTGAAATCAGCGGAGATATTTCACTTAAACGCCAATACCGCATCCGTAAAGGCAAAATGGAATATATGATAGAAAGCTCGCTGACTGTACATGATGAAATTCTTCAGAAGGAACTCAGCAACAATGCCGATGATAAAATGAAGAATATAGTCGCCACCATCCAACGGGAACAAAACCGGATCATTCGTAATGAAGAAGCCCACGTTCTCATTATCAGGGAGTTGCCGGATCGGGCAAGACATCCATTGCCTTACACCGCATCGCCTACCTTCTCTATACGTTGAAAGGGAATATTTCCTCAAAAGATATACTTATTATTTCACCCAATAAAGTTTTCGGTGATTACATCTCGAACGTACTTCCCGAGCTTGGCGAAGAAAGTGTGCCCGAAAACCAGTATGGAGCAGATTCTTTCGGGAGTTCTTGAAAACAAATACAAATACCAGAACTTCTTTGAACAGGTAACGGAATTACTCGAAAAAACGTCCGCGGACTTCATTGAACGGATCAAATACAAATCTTCCTTCGAGTTTATTTCACAGCTCGATAAGTTCATCCTCTATATGGAAAACAACTACTTCAAAGCAGCAGAAATAAAACTCACCAGGCACATCACAATTCCAGCCGAGTATATTGAAGAGCAATTCAGGCGCTTCAACCGTTACCCCATGCGCCAGCGTTCTGAAGCTATGACGGATTATATCCTGGAAATGATGAAGGTGCAATACTACTTTACAATTACCACTTCAGAGAAAAATCTGTTGAAGAAAGAAATAAAGAAGATGTTTGCAGGTAACAACGATCTTCAGATTTATAAAGAGTTTTTCGTATGGGTAGGTAAACCCGAACTATTCAAATTACGCAAGAACCGGATGTTGGAATACCCTGACTTGGCACCTTTGGCATACCTGCATCTGGCTTTAGACGGGAATATTGCTTCGTCCGGTGTCAAACATCTTTTGATAGACGAAATGCAGGATTATTCTCCTATCCAATACAAAGTAATTCAGAAACTTTACCCCTGCCGGAAGACTATTCTCGGAGATGCATCACAATCTGTCAACCCTTATGGTTCGTCAACAGCCGATATGATTCGGAAAGCATTCACTATAGGCGAAATAATGAAACTATGCAAAGTTACCGCTCTACGTTTGAAATCACGGATTTCTCGCAAAAGATTCAGACCAATCATGAATTAGAACCTATCATACGCCATGGTGAACCTCCTGCAATCTTACGGTTTGAAGATGTAAAACAGGAAATACTGGGTATTTTTCAGTATAATTTCTTCTTTTAAAAAATCCGGTTATACGTCACTCGGGATAGTATGCAAAACCGAAACGCAGGCAAGAGAACTATCAGAAAGCCTCCGGGTGCATACCGGTGATATCCATTTCCTGTCCAATCAAAGCTCTGCTTTTTGATGAAAGGTATTATCGTTACCTCATCTCACATGGCAAAAGGATTGGAGTTTGACGAAGTAATCGTTCCCTATGTCAACGGCAAGAATTACAACTCAGCCATTGACAAAAGTATGCTCTATGTAGCTGTAACAAGGGCTATGCATAGACTGACACTAACCTACAACGGACGACCAAGTGAATTTATTCCTGTCTCTGTCAGATAAAATACTGTGTTCCTTTATCTGCCTAATTACCAATTAGTTCTGTTTAAGCAGACCGGACGAAGTGTTTCAAGCAATGGAACCTCCAGTTTCAAGCAATGAAACCGATAGTTTCAAGTAATGAAACAAGCAGTTCCAAGTAATGAAACTGACAGTTTCACACCGAGAAACCAATCATTCGGTAAGGGATTCCAGTTTCTTTCCAGAATCTCCCTTTACCTTTGCAATATCAGAATAAACCAAAGTATTAATTATTAAAATAGAAGAATATGAAAAAGTTAGTTTTATTATTAGTATGTATGTTCACAATGCACACAATGGTAATGGCAGATAAAGACAAACCGATCCAAGTAAATCAACTCCCTGCAAAGGCTCAAACTTTCCTCAATACCTACTTTAAAAGATCATAAAGTGGCATTAGCAAAACAGGAAACAGAATTATTCTATAAAAGCTACGATGTGGTCTTCACTAATGGAGAAAAGTAGAATTCGATAAGGCGGGAGAATGGACAGAAGTTAAATGCCAGCAAAGTGAAGTCCCTGCACAGATCATCCCGGAAGCAATCCGTACTTATGTAAAGACAAACTATCCGGACGTTAAAATCTTACAGATTGAACGGGATAAAAAGAATATGAAGTAAAGCTGTCTAATCGTTGGGAAATCAAGTTCGACTCTAAGATGAGAGTAATTGACATTGATGACTAAAATAAAAAAACAGTAAATCATCGAATAGGAGGAAACACCGCTTCCTCCTATTCGATGATTTCTGTTTTTTGACTTTAAGTTCCCGACCCGTTTAATGTTACTTCCGATAGAAATCAAATGCAATGGCACAATGTTTTGTCATAAAGCCACACCGCTCCAGCGTCCTGCGTGAAGCAACATTATCAGCCGCACACCCTGCAATAGGAGTATATCCCGCTTTTAAGCATGATTCTTTAAGATGTGAAATAATCATTGTTGCATACCCCTGCCTGCGGAATGCCGGATTTACCCACATTCCTACATCAAAGATATCTTTTCCCGGAAGTACCCTGAATAAAATAGCCGCATCCCAAAAGTGCTCCATCCTTTTCATACATTAGTATCATCCGGTGCGAAACGGTATAATTTAACTCTTCGGGAGATTCATATAAATCACTGTCGTGAGTAAGCAATAACGGAATATCAATCTCTTTCGCCTTACGAACGGTTATCCCGTCCTGCAAAGGCATCACTATCTCATCAGTGAAGAAACGGAACAGATAACCACCTACTTCACTGGATTGACAATATGCATGGCAGCAAGCCATAAACAAATCATCAAACGACTTGCAGAAAGCACTCTTAATCTGAAATTCTTTCAATACTCTTCCGAATATTTCTTCTTTTCGTGAAAGCAGTTCATCAGACAGATAGAATTCAATCAGCTCTCCTTCTTCCGACTGAATGAAATACCCCTACTCTTTCTTCATCCTGTTCGATACAGAAACAAAGTGCCTTTTGCAACAAGCCACTCGCAGTGTAACTCCTGGGGTAACGCAAAGAATCCAGATATTGATTTCTCAGATTCAGAAGTGATGCCAATGGTACAGCTCTAAATTCAATCATAATTCCGTTTTTGCTAAAGATACGAAAGTTTTTCCGGATACGAAAAATTACTTTACTAAACTGATGTATTCCCCATATCCTTCAGCCTGCATCTTTTCTTTAGGAATGAATCTCAACGAAGCACTGTTGATGCAATAACGCAAACCACCTTTATCTGCCGGACCATCAGTGAAGACATGTCCTAAATGGGCATCACCCGTAGCACTTCGAACCTCTGTGCGTACCATACCATGAGAAGTGTCCATCTTCTCATGAATAAGTTTACGGTCAATCGGTTTTTGAGAAACTGGGCCAGCCACAGCCGGAATCAAACTTATCAGTTGAAACGAACAAAGGCTCACCCGTAGTGATATCTACATAAATACCGGGACGGTGTTCATTCCAATAATCATTATGAAAAAGCCGGCTCGGTTGCATTCTTTTGAGTCACGGCATATTGCTCCGGGGTGAGTTTAGAACGCAACACCGTATCATCCGGTTTACTATAAACAGATTTTTCGGCATTTTAGCCTTACGCGCCAAGTAAAATAGTTCAGGATGGATATGACAATATCCACCCGGATTCTTATCCAGATAATCCTGGTGATAGTCTTCCGCGGGATAGAAATTCTTCAAAGGCTTTATTTTACTGCCAGCGGACGGGAGTAACTGTTGCCAGACGGTGCACAGTTTCTTGAATCATCGCTAAATCCGCCGGGTAAGTATAATACATACCCGTACGATATTGGGTACCCTTGTCATTACCCTGCCTGTTTACGCTGGTAGGGTCGATGGTTTTGAAATAAAGATCTATGAGAAAAGGCAGGTCCACTTTGAGGGGATCATACTGCACTTTCACGGTTTCTGCAAAGTCCGTAGTTCCGGTACATACTTGCTTATAAGTCGGATTGGCAATATTGCCGTTTGCATAGCCGACTTGCGTAGTTTCTACGCCATCAATTAGTTTCAGGAAATGCTCGGTTCCCCAGAAACAGCCTCCTGCCAGATAAATTTCCTTGGTTGATTCCATATCTTTTTTTCCTTTCTGCCTGCCCTGCCTGATTATTGGCACAAGCCAGACAACTTATTAACAATACAAATATAAGTTGTTTCATATCTTCAGCTCTCCAACAAATCTTATGCTATTGATATATGAATATATAACAATCAAACCGATAGGATAGTTGAACACAAGAGACTACAATATAGCGCTGCCTGTATTCTCTTCTATAAAAGAGGTGCGATCCGGCTCATAGTTTATCTCCGCCTTCCGGGCCTGCGAGTGCTGAAATTGTCGGGCTACTTTAAACTCCTTCCCTTCTTTCAATAAATAAGAACCTGTCTGCTTAAACCAGAAGCCCCATTAGCTTCTATACATTGGCGACGAATCTCCAAAACCCAGTCATAATCGCATACACGCGCCTCCCGTCCAGATTCTCCTCCGGCTACAACCTGCTCCAACCCACTCACCTAACTCTCCCTGAAATCTATCCGGCTGAGAAGCGGTTCGCAAATAATAATTTTATGCTTAATGGGAGCTGCCTTATAAATAGGCAGGCGATAGTCAATCCGATCCTGATTCTCCATCGTACAACAGATTGTTACATTATCATATCCTTCTCCCCAATCTGAGGGTAAACAATCCTTCAGTCGGTCAATACGCTTAGTGATAAACAGAAAGTGGAGATCTTGTCTCAACCGCATCATCTCCCATGCTTCAGGACGCCATTCATCAGCATCTTCCACCAGAAAATCAGAAGTGAAACATGTATAGACTAGGTTACCGGAAGGTATCTTGTAAGTTTTGTTTTTCTTTTTGCTGCACAGGCAGATTGAACTTCTCTGTCTTTGCCACAACGGAACTATCCTTACCATATTTACCATCTGTACGATAAACATAGCAATGCTGACAGCCTGTACTAAACTTATGACAGCCATGCCAGGGATTCCACATCGAAGTCTTTACACCTATTCGCAGCATATGTTCATTGCCTCCATAACTCTATGTCTTTATTGTTGCTTTCACAAAGTTATGCATTGCCCTTATTCCAGGCAGTATTCGAGTTCTTTTTATGGAACTTTTACATGCGCTTATGAAAAGAAGCATGAAAAGAAAAAGGGACTCTGCAACATTTATGTCGACAGAGTCCCTTTTTCTATATTGCCAATAAACTAATTCATTGTCGCCGGTGTCTTCAGCTTCACCTCTGCCCAATCAGACCATGTAGGAGAAACCATATACTGAGGTTCCTGCATCTTGCCAATCAAAGCAGTAGCTTTCTTCACCTCTGCATTGGTCTTTTCAAACAGTTCTTTCATGGTTAAATCTCCCTTTGCATCCTTGATACATTTAACCAGGAAATAAGTATAATATCCCTGCTTCTTATCATGATAAACACTGAAGTCTGGTCACCGCTACTGGATGAGAAACTCAGGTATGTCCTGTGGCAAACCCACCTTCGGTACTACACGTTAACCCCTTTTTGGGCCAGCAACGGAGCAGCACTCTTGTAGCCACCACTAAAGCAAGCATCCAGGAAAACATAAGCTCCCTTGATAGGATAGGTTGCCAGACGTTTATATAAATCCGCCAGAGAAATACCCAGACGAATGTTCTTACCCGTAATATCTACCGGCAGCAGATAAGGTTCTTTCGTTGCCTCATCATTATTACCATGACCGGAATAATAGAATATCAATTCCGCTTCAGGATCAGTACTTGCCATATTCACCAACCAGTCAAGCTGTTCGTGCATCATACCAGCCGTAGCATTCGGAACAACTTTCAATTGTCCATCAGGTACACCAAATGTACGTACAATATTCACGGAATACATAGCATCATTCACGGCATAAGGCACATTAATCTCTGCATTGGCACCGGTTATGCTTATAATCTTCGTTACCAATGATCAATGCATAACGGTGACGATTCACAGCCACAGGAATATCTTGCAGCAACTCAGTATTGAGTCCTAAACTAACATTCTTAAGATCAACAGCCTTAACGAACAGCTCCGTCAATCTTGATTGTGCTGATGCCGTTAAGTATTCACCCACCTTCACCTTATAGGCTTCACTCAGATAAAGAAGAACGGGAATCTTCACTCACGCTTACCATCACAGCGATTGAATCACCATCGAAACGCTTGTTCACCAAGAAAACCATAATCCAGTGTTTGCTACATCACCCGAGCAATACTATCAATCGTCATTTCAGGTACATCAGTTGTAAACACATTATTCGGCAATTTGAAGTTCAATTTCACATTACGTGCTGCTCTTCGAACCGAAATTCTGCAAAGCAAGCGTCAGCTTACCATTCTTACCTAAAGTGATAGAAGAACCTTCGGAAGCAAAGAACTGATGATCCGCCACACGCAGGCGCGGCATAGCATATTCCTGTGTATTAACAATCCCAATTCCGACGGATCAGCATCAAACCATCGCTTCAAAATGCATAGATATTAATCTTGGCCAGCGCTGACGGCATTTTCTTTCTTTACCAGATAATCGGAAAGTGTATTGCTTCGATGTTCTGCGGGAATATTACCACCATCCAACTCACGGGGACCGTCGAAATATTCATCATATCCCGTTGTTCGAAAGACGGAGGCGGATGTTATAAACATCCACCTGTCCCTTATTCTCAACAGAAAATTGAACAGCAAAACTTTCACCGGCATCTATTACCTTATTATTACCATCAATAAAACTATCCACATGGATGACCAACATAGCAGGTTCCACCGGAGCAGATTCCTGTTGCTGTGCCACCTTCAGTCTTCAATGCCTCATTATAGGCCAGCAAACGGGATGGAAAAAAGTATATGAAGCACCGTCAGTAATAATTTTCATCAAGACTTCATACTCAGATTTCATATCCATATACTGATATACACCCGCCAACCCTTGCATATACATTTTTTAGATGAAGGCTCTTTTTCCAGAATTTTCGGGAACAGGTGTTTTAGCATCCAGCAGATAACGGAAGCACGCTGACGTACCAACGCATATTCGGTATCATTAGCAATAGTAGCACCGTTATTCACAATTTCAGCAGCTACTACTGAAATTAACACGTGCCAGTCCGGTGAGCAACTCAAAACTATCAGGATGGAGAGCATACAAAACGTTTGTAGATGTCAAGCGCTTCCTGATTCTTTCCTGGCATTCCAAAATACGTGCCTTGATGGGCAATACCTTATCATTATTGGGATCTTCAAGAATACGATCGATGGCCGACGAAGTAACTTCGGCATATTGTTCGTGGCAGCCATTCACCAGATTATAAAGGAAATCAAGCGGGAAACAGGATACTT
>VOFH01002712.1_pt1 | contig 14131 bp, 21 predicted proteins | sample 5384091 | NCBI WGS metagenome assembly VOFH01 (sample SAMN12384727, study PRJNA508395) | human gut metagenome | isolation source: healthy gut G | host: Homo sapiens
GTATTCGTCTGACAATGCCGATGCATCAATGCAATATTCCGGCACATCCTGTGCGATTTTTGTAATATATTCATAGGAAATACGCTCTAAGGTATTGGAATTTGAATGGCAGATCCAGACATTCTCGCCATCAAAAGCAATACCGCCAAGATGACTTTCTTTTTCATGCCAAGTGTTACCAGATATTCGCCGCTCTCACGATCAAACACCATCAGTGATCCAAGATTTTTGCGATCTTCCGAATATGCAGTAATAAGAATATAATCGGTGTGAAACAAAGTCCCTGCATACACTGGCTGGAACTGCTGATCAGATTATCCTTATAGTCTTTTTTCCCTGGTAGAAGGCATTCCCGGAATAGAAAGATCATCAAAAAGTATAGGAACATTCCTTTAACTCTTTCTGACTGTTGTCTGAATCGTGCCTGTCTGATAAGAATACATTTCCACATTATAATGATTGTCAATATTTTTTGTCCATTTTGCAAAAGAACCATATTCGCCGGACTGTCTTCATCTATTTTCGTAACTTTTCTGGAATAGCTGCAGTCTGCATACCAGCCAGCAAAATTGTAACCCATTTTAACCGGCACGTCCAGTGTAAAGGAAGTTCTTCTTTTGGATTGTTTTTTGATTATTGCTGCTGTTAATACCGCCATTTACCTCATATACAATGTGATACTCTGACGGATCCTGTGTATCAAAAAATCAAATGTAACATTATCACTGGTAATGGTTTCCTTTGAAGTATCAGGGAGGATGATCATACTGCAGGCACGAACCAGTTTCGGATCGCTTACAAGAAAAATAAATACATATAAAATTACAAATAGTTCTTTGCAAATTTTTCTGCCATACCGCATATCCATTCCTCCCTGTTTTCTTTTAATTACACACACCGGAAAATGTTACATCCAGTCTGTGTTTTTATCCTGCTTTCGGGAAGAACTGTTTCTTTCAGAAACTGTTTTATGAATTATCCGTATTATCAAGTTTGCCTGCCCTCTCTGCGATCTCCTTTTCCTGGATATCAGAAAGTGTCTGCTCATATCTTGCAAACTCATAGGAAAATGTTCCGCTTCCACCGGTCATGGATCGTAAATCTGTGTTGTATCCATATAATTCCATGTAAGGAATATCAGCTACGATCTCCTGATAACCGTGTTCCGTCGGATTCATTCCAAGTACACGTCCACGGCGTTTGTTTAAGTCTCCCATAATGTCACCTGTGTATTTGTCAGGTACAACAACTTTTAAGGATGCGATCGGCTCTAACAGAATCGGTGATGCTTCCATAATGCCTTTTTTGAATGCCTGAAGAGCCGCAACCTTAAATGCCATCTCAGAAGAGTCTACCGGATGATAGGATCCATCATATAATACTGCCTTTACTCCTACCACAGGATAAGCTGCCATCGGTCCTTTCACAACTCCTTCCTGGATTCCCTTTTTCCACCGCCGGGGAAGAAGTTTTTGGAACTGCTCCGCCGACAACGCATTGTTCAAATACATATGGTGTTTCAAGATCCCCGGAAGGGTTCAAAGGTCATCTTAACGTGACCGTACTGTCCATGACCTCCGGACTGTTTTTGTACTTGTATTCTACATCTGCTTTTTTACGAATGGTCTCACGGAACGCAACTTTCGGTTTGTGAGTTCAATCTCCACTTTGTATTTCTCTAAGAGTTTGCTTGCCACAACATCAGGTGCTGGTCTCCATACCGTAAAGTAATGTCTGGCCATTTCACTGTCATTGACTGTTTTTAATGTAAGATCTTCGAGCATCAGCTTTTGCAATGCCTGCGAGATCTTATCTTCATCTCCTTTGTTGACTGCCTTATAACGTTTATAAGTATATGGTGTGGAGATCTGTGTTCTTATATACAGGATCGGGTTCGCTTTGGTAGAGAGGGAATCTGTGGTAGCTGCTTTAGTCAGCTTCGCTAACGCTCCGATATCTCCCGCATGCAGTTCCTTTACTTCCTCCGGCTTATTGCCACAGAGTACATAGATCTTTCCGATTTTTTCCTCTGTATCTTTATGCTGGTTGTAAAGAAGATCATCTGTTTTGATGACTCCGGAATTTACCTTGATCAAAGAATATTTTCCGATGAACGGGTCTGCGATCGTCTTGAAGATATAGGCTGACTTTGGCTTTGCAAAATCATAGTCTGCATTGTAAACCTCGTTGGACTTTGCATTGATTCCGGTGCAGGAACGTTTTACCGGACTCGGAAGATATTTTACAATGTCAACCATCAGTGTATACATACCCCGTGCAAGGATATTTGATCCCATCAGCACAGGAACGATGCTTCCATCGGATACATTCACACGGAGTGCCTGGCGGATCTCGTCCTCAGAGAACTCTTCTCCTCCAAAATAACGATCCATAAATTCTTCGCTTGTCTCCGCAACAGCTTCCATCAATGCTTCCTGCAAGATACCGAGATTCTCTTTGGAATATTCCGGCACTTCTACCTTTTCCACTTCGCCGTTATCTTTCCAGCGTTTTGCCCGCTGCTGTAATACATTGACGCAACCGACGAACTGTCCGTTTTCACGGATCGGAAGATGGAAAGGTGCGATCCGCTTGCCGTATAGCTGCTGTAAATCTTCTACGACCTGCCGGTAACTTGCCTCATCGATATCCATATCTGTAACAAATACCATACGCGGCAGTTTGTATGTCTCACATAACTCCCATGCCTTCTTTGTGCCGACTTCAATGCCAGCCTTACCGGATACTACGATAATTGCTGCATCCGCAGCACTGACTGCTTCTTCTACCTCCCTACAAAATCAAAATAACCAGGTGTATCAAGGATATTGATCTTGGTATCACCCCAGACAATCGGTATCACAGATGTGTTGATGGAAAAATGACGTTTGATTTCTTCTTTGTCATAATCGCTGATTGTGTTACCATCGGTAACTTTTCCCATGCGTGTTGTCATCCCCGCAAGATAAGCCATCGCCTCAGCGAGACTTGTTTACCACATCCACCATGTCCAAGCAGAACCACATTACGAATCTTGTCAGTTGTGTAAACGTTCATAGTAAATCCTCCAATACATATTTTTTAGTCGATACCTCTAAACGGCACTCGTTGTATGGTTATATTTTACTAAATTTACACGTTTATTACAACTTATTTATTCATATTTACTAACTATTTTTATATTACCTGAAATTTGTTTATATATTATGTATGCATTTTAAATATTTTATAACCATTTGCATGGAATGTTTACATAGTGTTCACATTTCATCCATACTTTGATTATTTTTTCATGCAATCTGCACTTTTTTATACTTTAACGTGTTGACTTTCTTGTGATTTATGTCTATGATAGGTAAAGAATTATGAGAATAGAATTTTAACATCTAACAGGGGATTTTATATATGTCACTTCAGAAAATAGGCTTTATCGGCCTTGGCCTCATCGGCGGCTCCATTGCAAAAAACTGCATGCACTTCATCCGGAGCTCACAATAATTGCAACCGCACATCATGCCGAGACGGTTGCCGAAGCTTTTAAAGAACATTTAATTATAAACAATACACCATGTGAATTGAAAGATTTTGCGGACTGTGATTATATTTTTCTGTGTACACCGACCAAGAAAAATATTGAATACCTGCAACAGTTAAAGGATGTGATCTCTCCAGACTGTATCATCACGGATGTCGGCAGTGTCAAGACGGAGATCCACAGAGAAGTGATAAGACTCGGCCTTGAAGCCAATTTTATCGGCGGTCATCCGATGGCGGGTTCTGAGAAGACCGGTCTTTCTAATGCTTCAGAGACGCTTTTGGAAAATGCTTACTATATTATCACACCGACCACAAAGAGTCCTTCCCCTGCTGTGGAAGAACTGACCGGGCTGGTTCGCTCCCTCGGCGCAATCCCACTTGTTTTAGGCTATGAACAACATGATTATGCAAACCGCTGCGATCAGTCATCTTCCACATGTGATCGCATATAGCCTTGTGAATCTGGTACGGGAATCGGACGATGAGAATGAAATTATGAAAACTATCGCGGCCGGAGGTTTTAAAGATATCACACGTATCGCATCCTCATCCCCTGTCATGTGGGAAAATATCTGTTTATCCAATCAGGAACAGATTTTAAAATTATTGGACAACTATATCCATACATTAGAGGTAATGCGCACGAACATTGCAGATGCAGATTCCCCTGCACTGTTAGATGCCTTTACTGCAACCAAAGATTACCGTGATTCCATCACGATCACGGCAAAAAGGTGCTTTGAAGAATGTTTACGAACTGTACTTAGACCTGATTGATGAGACCGGTGGGATCGCCACCGTCGCAACGATCCTTGCGAGCAATAATTTAAGTATCAAAAATATCGGGATCATTCACAACCGTGAGTTTGAAGGCGGTGTTTTGAGACTTGAAATGTATGACGGGGAATCATTAGCGCTGGCGGTTGCACTGCTTAAGAAACATCATTATACGATTTATGAAAGATAGGAAAATGCCGTACGGTCGGTTGATCGTACGGCATTTTATTATCGGTTGAATAGTCATTTTGTTCATTTACAAAGTACTCATAAAACTGAGCAAATGAATGTAAGTGATCACTATTATCTATTCTTGATACCAGAGCATCAAAGTATACTTTTTTTTTTTGCCATCTCCATAGGTTTTTTCTTACTGTACCGTACTCTGTTATATCTGCACATTTCATGTAAATAATGGAAATGATAAACAGCTATCGTTTCTTTTATATCGTCCGGCACAGCCATTAATTCAGGATCATTTACTTTTATATTATATTCGTCGTAATATGGCTGAAAATCACCTTCCGGTCTAATATCCGGATATAAATTTCCATTTCCTAAAAGCCATGTTTCAAAACAATGATTGCAGACAAAAACTTTATATAAAAAACCTACAACACAATTCTTCTTTTCAATATATTCCTTGATAATGTTTTCAACCTGTTTTTTTCGTTCTTGTTCATTATATTCTTCCGAATCCAAAATCACTATTAACTGATCTATTTTTCCCGGATTCAGCAGAATTGTATCTATTGTCTGGAATAAAACTTTTGTGATCAGCTGCGTAACACCTTGTCCGCTCTGCATCACATAATTATTTTCCCGAACATATGTAATATCCTGCACTCTGGTGTTTTGTATCCCCATATATTTTAACCATTCAGGCAAAACCTTTATAAAGGACTTTTCATCTTCAAGCAAAAAATAATAATTCATTTATATCTTACCTTCAAATTCCCATCTGTTTATCAAATTAAAATATGCATCATGCTGACTATGCATGATTCCATACTCTTCAGCTGTAAAATTTTTTACCGTCGCAATGTCTCTTTCAATGATCTTCCATTTCTTATTTGAAATCTGGTTTATAATTTTAGGATGATGGCTGGTAATAACAAACTGTAAATCCCTTCTTTCCCCCAATAATAGTTCTGCCAATACATCTATACAATTTACCCCTAATCCATTCTCAAATTCATCTATTAATACTAAAGAGTTTTTCGACATTGTAATCAACTCAACAATATAGTATATCGTTTTTAACATTCCATTGGATATTTCATGCTGCAATAATCTTTTTCCATATACATCTATTGCCACCATATATATTTCACGATCAGGATCCTCAACAATATCTATACTGTTAATCTCCATAAACAACTCCTTAACCGCAGAAAAAATCTGTGCGTACATTTGAGGATAATATTCTTTTTGTTATATAAATCTTTAGAGGAACAGGTAAATGGCTGAATTTTTCAAAAGGCTGTTTTCATTTTCCTTAAAGCTTTCTTTAATCTTTGCTTTAAACATATTAAAACTTTCCTGCGCAATTGCCCTCTCACATCCATTTCAATTTCTATTGGATATAATTTTAACATTTCAGAAATTATTGGTTTGACAAAGGCATCTTCCGAATATTGTACTAATAAACTTTCATCTTTTTAGGTGTCGGTACCTTATCATAACCTGTCACCTGAATCGTATCAGGTGTACGCTGCATCAGTATATCACCTTTTATATTCTGAAGTTTTTCATAGGCAAAAAAATACTTTATTTCTTTTGGTTCAAAAATATCCTCTGTATGATCCTGCTGTATTCTATATGACCATACATATACTTCCTCTCCAATTTGAAAACATAAAGTCGTATTATATGGTTCCAGACGTAAATTCTTATTTACAGCCAATTTCAGAGAATATTCTATCGCATTTAATATCTGGGTTTTACCAACACCAGACAGACCAACCAACAATGTGATATCATCATTAAATACAACACGTTCAATCTTTAGTCCTGTTCTTAAATTCTCGAATTCAATCCATTTCAGCTTCACGTTTAACACCTCACATGTCCTCCCTTTCTTCAACTCTGCTTAAGTATTTTGAATGAGGAGAACAAATAACCTCTTTTTCCTTTGTTATAATTCCATTAAAATCAATATGCAATGACTATTCACATTGCATATTGATAGTGTTAAAGTCCCCCGCCTTATGGCGGAGGACTTTATTACAACCGCTTGTTCTGTAATTATAGTATCAATTTCGGGTAGTAATGTCAACTTTTCTTCGTTGTAACCGTCTTTGCTTTCGACCAGCTGGCATAAATCTTTGTCGATTTTTTCCCAACCTTGACTGTCTGATACGTCCGGATGCGTACATAATATTTTTTCTTTGCTTTCAGCTTTGTAATCTTTTTGGAAGTCATGCTGTTCTTTGCAGCTTTTACAGTCTTTGTGGTTTTCTTTGTGAATTTACTGCTGGTGGAATACTGGATCTCATAACCGGCGGTCTGTTTTGTCTGCTTCTTCCATTTTACTGTGACCGTATTTTTGAAGCTGTCAGTTTGGAAATGGCTGTATTCTTTGGCAGAATCGTAAATGTCTTTTTACGGTTCCGGTATAATTGCCTTTTAATGTCACCGTCACTGTATATTTTCCAACATTTTGTGTCTTTTTCGGATAAGTCACCTTATAATCAGTACCGTTTTTCAGCCTCTTTCCTGCCGCATCCGTAATAGTTACAGATGGTTTCTGCTTCTTTCCATTATACGTCATAGATGTTTTGGAAAGTTTTATCGTTTTTTGCAGCATAAATCACTTCCGTCTGTTCTGCCCCACATACCGAACATACTGCTGTAAATGTACCATTTTTACTGGTTGTTGCACGCTTTGTCACCTTTTTGTTTTTATAAGTATGCGCTGTCTTTGGAATCGATGTAGTATCCTTGACTGCCCCACAGATACTGCAGGTTAAAGTCTTTCTTCCCGGTTCAGTGCAGGTCGGCTGTTTTCGTTATGCTCTCCGTATAATTGTGCTGACAGGTCACCGTATATGCCAGACGCCGTTCCGGTATAAGTACCTGTACCTATGATCGTTAATGTATAAGTACCTGTACCTGTGATCTCAAACCCACCTGTCACCAGATAATCACGTCCCTCGACTAATGTTTTACCATCACATTCAACCGCTGCTGTCACACTTTTTGCCGTACCGTTATATGTGGTGTTTCCAATCGTGATCTGCGCACCGGAAAGATCTTTTGGTGTACTTCCGACAACAAAATAACTGCATTATCGTCCGTCTCTCTCGGCTGGTAGGTCACACTCATCCTGCCATCTTCCCCTGCCACTGCCTGACGGATATCTAAAATATTGTCAGAGGCGAGCAGGTCATCTGCAGTCAGTGATCTTGCCACATAAAAATTGTAGGTATCGTTCGGCGTCAGGTTTTGAAAGATGCCGTCTGTGTGCCGATGGCGGTGTTGGTTTCGGTGGTGTCGGCTTTGAATACGGAGACTTCCTCTTCTTCAAATAATTCTGGCTGGTCTGCTAATTCAGACTCGGGTGCCTGCTTTGTAGAGTCCACTGCTGTATCTGAAGCCAATACAGAATCCGCGGATGCTTCCTCCGATTGTGTTGATATATCAAAATCAAATTTCAGATCAGATGGGAGGGCTACACCACCGGGGATGGTAATTTGGGTTGGGGTGTATCTAGCCTTTGTCGTTCCATCTCCTATCTGTCCATCAGAATTCCATCCCCACATATACAAACTGCCGTCTTGTGTAATTGCTCCACTGTGACCTACTCCTAAACTTACTGCTATTACATGATCCAGTATCTTCGTTGGCTTATACCTATCCTCTTCCGTTCCATCTCCTATCTCTCCATAATAATTCCGTCCCCACATATACAGACTGCCATCCTGCGTAATTGCTCCACTGTGATCATCTCCTAAACTTACTGCTATTACATGATCCAGTATCTTCGTTGGCTTATACCTATCCTCTTCCGTTCCATCTCCTATCTCTCCATAAACATTCGATCCCCACATATACAAACTGCCATCCTGTGTAATTGCTCCACTGTTACCTGTTTGTAAACTTACTGCTATTACATGATCCAGTATCTTCGTTGGCTTATACCTAACCTCTGTCGTTCCATCTCCTATCCCTCCCACGACTATTCGATCCCCACATATACAAACTGCCATCCTGTGTAATTGCTCCACTGTGACTTACTCCCTAAACTTACTGCTATTACATGATCCAGTATCTTCGTTGGCTTGTATCTATCCTCTGTCGTTCCATCGCCTATCTGTCCAGAATCATTCGATCCCCACATATACAAACTGCCATCCTGCGTAATTGCTCCACTGTGACAATATCCTAAACTTACTGCTATTACATGATCCAGTATCTTCGTTGGCTTATATCTGTCCCTCTGTCGTTCCATCGCCTATCTGTCCATAAACATTCGATCCCCACATATACAAACTGCCATCCTGCGTAATTGCTCCACTATAATAATCTCCTAAACTTACTGATACTACATGATCCAGTATCTTCGTTGGCTTATATCTATTCTTTGTCGTTCCATCTCTATCTGTCCAAAATCATTAACTCCCCCACATATACAAACTGCCATCCTGCGCGATTACTCCACTGTGATAATCTCCTAAACTTAACACCTGTGAATAACTATTTATCCCCACATCCGGTCTTATTGTATTGATCTGATTCTCTGAATTATTTCTGTCCCGCCTCCAACTGTCTTACACAATGTAATCCGCAAGTCATCTATCGTCTCATCCATATGGATTTCAATGTTTCTTCTGGTAGGTACATACCATCTTTTACCGGGTGATCGTATACCGGCTTTCCGGCAGATAGAACTGATAATTTGCCAAGCATATCCGTCTTTTTTTTACTTCCCTCAAACTGTCCTGTCTGATCCGTAATCGTTACTACAGTATCCGGCAGCAGATTACCATCCGTGTCAACCACAACCAGATTCAAACGATAACTTAAATGCGGACACTTCGTCAGACCATAATCATTATGATCAATGGAATAATAAAAATCAGCGATTTTCTTCGACTCCCCAATTAAATTTATATTATAGGAAATTTTACTCAGCATTTTCACGCCTGCTTTTAGCGTAAGCTCTGCATTAATTTTCCTTCAATACATTTTTCACAGCTATGAATCGTCTTTTTCCTGTTTTAGGATTTCCGGTTTCCATGATGCATTTAACTTAATGCCCGCTTTACCTGTAAGGCTTGCAGAAGCAACATTATTACTCAAAATTTTACACGCGGTTCTAAAGAAAGCCCCCAGTAAAACTTCCACTGATTTTTAGTTTAGGCGTACATTTTGGCATTGTGGTCAGGCTTGTAATTCCATTGTTATCTGCCTGAATGCCAAAAGTACCACTGATATCAGCGCCGACTGCACCATTAATTTCCCACTCATATATCATAGACGGCGTCAGTTCCACAATAATACCATAAAACATATATCCCACAGACGGTAGCGGTACAGTTGCTGTAAATTTTCCTTTTGCTGTAATATCAAGGCTGCCTTTATAATCCAGCTTTAATTCCACATAACACTTGGAAAATGTAAGATATAATTTTGCAGAACATGTAATCCGCATCCACAAACCGCCTGAAATACTGTAACTTCCATCAGAATCTTTTCCTGATTTATCCAATCTGAATTTCATTGTCTTTTGACACTTCCACTGATGTCGGCTGCTTTTATACTCACTGTTCTCCGGCTCATCCGAAAGTCCCTCATATGTGGCACCATCCCCACAGGCAGACGGATCGATCGTTGCGTTTGCAAGATCATCTGATGCATCAATTTTGACATAGGAAAATACATCCTCCATTTCAATGTCATCACCGGTAATCGTAACCGTTGTTCCATTTACATCAATCGATGCAACTTTCGTTATAATAAACTGACCATCTGCATATTCATAGGAAAAAATATCTCCTTCTTCCAAAGATGTCATGTCTGTATCTGCTTTTTTGATCACATATGTATTTGTGGGAATCATCTGCCGACACCACAATATTTTTTTCTGTATCAGACGGAATGATAATGGTATCGTCTCCATAGACCGCAAAATTGTTCGTATCATCATCATCCAAATTCAGTACTTTTTTCTTCGTCAAAATCATCTGTTGTCTTTGCTAAAAACTCCTGCATTTCCTGTGTATACATAGAGGATTCATATACCGTACAGATCGGACGAAGTGTCTCTGTTTCAATCAGATATCCACGCACCAGATAATATTGCGGAATCGTGCCGGAATTGATCGTTACTGTTGTTTCTGTCTCTGTATTTGTTACGTTTTTTTTCCCGAAGCCAGCATCTGATTGCCGTTCTCATCATATACTGCAACGACAAGTGTTGCATCCTGTGTTGTTTCAAAAGAAACAGATGCCTGATTTCCGCTCATATCAATCGAAAACACATTACATCCATTATTTTCAGCCTGCTCGGCTGCAACACCAGAAAATTCCTGTGCAAACATTGATCCGAAACTGTCTGTTCCCTCTGACCATCAATTCTGAGGTAACCCTGGCATCCGTTTTCTGTCTCCTGTAACTCCTCTGTCTGCTCTTCTGTTTCCGTCTCTTTAATTTCGACAGTCTCCTCTGTTTCTGTCATATCTGCTTCATTTTCTGTCTCTGTCTGTACGATTTCAGCCGTTTGTATTTTCGTCCAGTTCTGTTTCTGTACCGTCTGATCCGGTCTTTTCTGTCAGAATCTCTTCCGATTCTTCTGTTTCTTCGCTTTCCGTAACTTTACTGCTCTCTGTCCCAGACTCCTCTTCCTGTACAACTGCCGTATCATCCTGCGCAGCAAATACACTGTCCGAAATGAAATTCCCGTCATGGTCACTGTAACAGCAAGCAGACCTGCCAGTTATCTTTGTACATAACCCATTCCTCCCTGCAATTTTCTTTTTGTGATTACATTTTCTTTTAAACTTACCGGTACTTTATCTCTATTATATAAAAGTTTCGCTCCTTTCAATTAATATTCCTGAATTATAAGATTTTATTTGTATTTTTTCTTATATAAATATAACACTTGTATTTCAAATTTGGGGTAAATGGCGAAATGCCGGATTATAGAACATCCCAAAAGAACTCCAGACAGTCAAAAGCCATATTCTGACGTTAATCAGAATACAGCTTTTGAGTTGAACTGTTTACATTATAAACTAGTTCATGGATACAAATATAGTTTAGCACACTTTTCAAAATCTACAATAGTAAATTTCATAAAATTTAAAATTTTTTTCAAAAAGGATTTTCACCTCTATTTTCATTCCACACAATCTTCTGTAAATTCACGCAACTTCCAACCCGGCTTCATCTAACCGTCACATTCCCCGATAGAATACAGCTATCAACAAAAGGAGGACAAACATTATGAAATATCAAAAGCATTATTATGTATCACATTGGCAGGAACACTGATTTTTTCCGGATGCGGCAGCACAAACAATAGTACAGGTAATAACACAAATACCTCTTCTTCTGTAGAAAGCACAGTGGAAACATCTACGGAGGACACTGATGCAAAAATCAGATGAAAACACGGTAACCGGAATGATTTCCGAAATTACCGACAGCACGATCACAGTTGCAGCCATGCCGGCGGCGGTCAGGGCGAAGCACCGGGCAATCCACCGAGCGATAACAACGGTGGTGCCCCAGCAGGCAACGGGAACGCTGACAACAACGATTCAATAGAGGCACCTGGCATACCTGACGCTGATGGCGCAGATTCCACCGAAACCCCTGGCAATCCGCCTAGTGGAGACAACAATTCTGCCCCTTCCGACAACGGCGGTGCCCCGGATATGGGCAATATGTCAACCGAGACGATCAATCTGGACCGATTCCACCGTCTACTATGACAAAGATGGAAAAGAAACAACACTTTCCGCTTTATCCGAAGGTACTATGGCAACGATCACCTTAGATGATGATGGTAACGCTGCAACTGTAACGATCTCTGACAACGCCGGCGGTCAGCCGGGAGGTAACACTCCAGGCGGAGGCTCGCCGGGAGGCAGCGCTTCCTCCCAGCCGGAATCTTACAATGCCGTAACCGAATATACGGAAGATACCGAAGTTTCCGATGAGACTTTCTCTTCCACCGGATCCGATGAAAATGCGGTTCTTGTTTCAAATGGCGCAAACGTTACTTTAAAAGATATCACATTAGACCGCACTTCCTCCGACAGTACCGGTGGCGATTCGTCCAGTTTTTACGGAGATCATCTGGGACAGCATCAGCCAGCTTGACGTTTCCTGAAAATTTGACCGGAAAGGATGAAAGCAATGCCGGAAAGCGGAGACGGTTATGCAAATCTGACCATTGACAGCAGTTTTGTTCAGTTGATGAAAGCTTTAATGCCGGAACCATTGGAGGATGGCAACACCGTTATGCAAAGGTTTGATGGAACCACTTATGTGGAAGGTACAAGCGATTATACAATTACCGTAAAAGTTCTATGGAAGATAAATGACTTCTATTTTTATTGCATAAATGATGTATCCGACATTCAGACAGATCAAAGATAACCCATCCGGCCCCATATTTGTCATCGGTTCTTTTATCTTCGAAACACCTTTTATATTTTATTGCATCTGTACGCAGCGTCTCCCGATCTCGATGACTGCATCGATCACCTCTTTCGTCCATATCTGGATTCTGGTATTATAATATCCCCCCACTTCCAAAGGTTCGTCGGACTGGAAGCCGATTCCGCCGCGCGAAACATCCGTAACTACAACCTGCGTGTAATCATATGTCGTCGTTCCATCTTCTGTCAGACGTTCTAACTGGATGGAAACGTCGAGTTTTTAAACGCTTATGATGTCTTTTTCTTCCATTCCGTAATTTTCCTTCTCTTTCGTGATTTTTTTCAAGCAATCATTTTGCCCGTAAATCATGCTGTCTGTTGCATCTTTTTCAGATCATTTAAACTGTTGTATCCGTTATCAGCATTGCATCCCCAAAAGCTAAAGAAACGATATTTCTCCTGCACGGCAATTTCATATGCGTTTAACACATGTTCCCGTCCTGCCAGTGCTGAAACTAACATTACCAGTGTGGATTCCGGCAAATGGAAATTGGTAATCAGGAATCAATGACTTTAAACCTGTAACCCGGATAGATAAAAATTTCCGTCCATCCGCTTGTCTCGCGCAGGAAACCGTTCTCGTCCGATGCCGCCTCTAAAGTACGCGTGCTGGTCGTTCCACCGCAATGACACGATGTCCGGTCTCTTTTGCATGGTTGATCTTATCTGCCTCGGACTGTTCGATCCGGTAAAAATTCCGAATGCATATGGTGTTTTAATACATCCGTCTCCTTGACCGGGCGGAAGGTGCCAAGTCCCACATGAAGCGTCACCTCCGCGATCTCCACACCCTTTTTCCTTTACTTTTTTAATAATTCCGGTGTAAAATGGAGTCCCGCTGTCGGTGCAGCGGCAGAACCATCATACTTTGCATATACCGTCTGGTAACGGTTTTTATCCTGAAGCTGGTGTGTGATGTACGGCGGCAGCGGCATCTGTCCGAGCTGATCCAGAATCTCCTCAAAAATTCCATCATAGTGGAACTGGATCAGACGGTTTCCCTCTTCCACGATATCAATGACCTCACCGGTCAGAAGTCCATCGCCAAAACTGATCTTTTGTTCCGACTTTACATTTTTGCCCGGTTTTTACAAGGGTTTCCCAGATATCATTTTCCCTTACGTTTCAACAGAAGGATCTCG
>VOFH01001640.1_pt1 | contig 14092 bp, 21 predicted proteins | sample 5384091 | NCBI WGS metagenome assembly VOFH01 (sample SAMN12384727, study PRJNA508395) | human gut metagenome | isolation source: healthy gut G | host: Homo sapiens
TCAACGGATTTTGCAGATAAGTTAAAAAGCAATTGATAAAGAAAGAGGCGAAAACCTTTCAAAAACCTTGAACGAGGACTTATGGCGATTCCTCTTTTAGCACATGAAGCATTAACCACAGCATATATCAACGATGTTGATAGCCTTGGAGTATTTGCACAAGCAATTATATGGATTTGGTAGATCTGGAGATGTATTCCTTGGAATTTCAACATCTGGTAATAGTAAAAAATGTAATGTCAGCTACCGTTGTGGCTAAAGAGCATTGGGGCTTAAAGTAATAGGTTTAACAGCACAAAAGGTGGAGAACTGCAACAGTTGCCGATGTTGCTATTCCGTAAAGTACAGGAAAAAGAAACCTACATGATGCAGGAGTTACATCGTCCTGTTTATCATTGTTTGTGTTTGATGCTTGAAGATAGATTTTTGGGGAGAGTAAATAAATCGTATGGAAAAACAGCCTTTATTGAATACATATGTGAATAATGTCATATGGATGAGACCGTCCATGCCATTGAGGATATGATTGCTACTAATAAGAAATCATATGTGGTGGCTATTAACGCTGATGTGATAATGAAAATAGAAAATGATGAATATTTAAAAAGGTTGTCGATGAGGCTGATATGGTACTGGTTGATGGTCAGCCTTTAGTGTGGATTTCAAAATGGCATAAGCGACCAGTTAAGGCAAGAATATCTGGTCCGATCTCGTGCCTGAACTATGCAAAGTGGCTGCCACAAAAGGCTACTCAATATTTATTATTGGTGGTAAAGATGGGATAGCTGAGAGAGCTAAAGACAATCTTGAAAAGGAGCATAGAGATATTAAAATTGTTGGAACCTATGCACCTCCATTTGGGTTTGAAAAGGATATAACAGAATGAAAAGATAAATAAAATGATTTCAACTGCTCATCCAGATTTACTCATAGCATGCTTTGGGTGTCCCAAACAGGAAAAATGGATATATGAAAATTATAAAAAAATTATGATGCTAAAATTTCTATTTGTGCAGGGGGCCACTGTTGACTTTATTGCTGGAAATTTGAAGCGAGCTCCAAAATGGATGAGTAATCATGGACTTGAATGGTTATATAGAGTAACGCAAGACCCCCAAAGATTGTTAAAAAGATATTTAGTCGATGATGTTAAAATTATAGGACTTATTAGGAAATATCGATAAAAAGGAAGCATTGTATGTTTGGAAATTTGATGACACAGCTTTACTTAAAAAAACTTGAGCATAAAGGTTTTAAGCATGGAAGCAATTTTGATATAGAAAAAGGTGCAAATATTGATTCTGCCTTTTGCCATTTGATTTCGTGTGGTGATAATGTAACATTAGCTAAAAATGTATATATATATTGGGTCATGACGCATCAATGGGAAAGTTTTTAAAAGGGCAAAAATTGGGAAAGTTAAGATAGGAAATAATGTTTTTTTATAGGAGCTGAGTATTATTTTACCTGGCATAAATATTGCGATAATGTGATTGTTGCTACCAATAGTAGCGTGACAAAAAGATATCCCGAGCGGAGAAATCTGGGGGTGTACCAGCGAAATTTATTATGAAAACTGATGATTTTTAACGAAACATAGGACTGAGATTAGTGAGAAAAACAGAAAATGATAGATTTTGGTACGGGGACTGAGGCTAAATTAAATGTCCTCATGGTTGGTGTTGATGAAGGTAGAATAGGCGGTATGTGGAGTGTAGCAGAAACCTATATTAAAAATGAGACATACAATAAATTTGTAAATTTGAAATATGTTGCTACATCTACGGGTGGCTCAAAATTCAAAAGAACCATTAAGATGTTTTCTGGGTATCTAAAAAATATTAGTATATTTGTCGGAAAAAAAGTTGATATAGTCCATATTCATATGGCAGAAAAAAGGTAGCGTGTACAGAAAGGGTTTTGTGGTAAAATTAGCAAAATTATTTAAAATCAAAACTATTATACAGGTGCACGCTGGACCAATAATGAGTTGGTACAATACCTTGGGAGAATATCAAAAAAAAGAGTAAGAGAAATATTGAATAGTCCCGATAAATTATTGGTTTTAGGTAACTATTGGAAAGAACAATTATGTGAAATTGTTCCTAGTGACAAAATTGATGTTTTATATAATGGTGCAGATTGCTCTTGCAGTAACAGATATAACATAAATGGTAATTACATTACATTTATGGGAATGATTACAAAAAGAAAAGGAGCTTATGATTTAATTGATTCGATCAAATTAATAGATAAAGATTTGCCAAAGGAAATCACAATAATTTTATGTGGTTTTGATGAAAAAATAAAGCAAAAGAATATGCTAGAAACTTAAATTTAAATCATCGAATAATATTCCCTGGTTGGATTGATAAAGAAAAAGAAGAACGAAGTTTTACAAAATACTTGTATATGTGTTCTGCCATCGTATTTTGAAGGTTTATCTATGACAGTGGTAGAATCTATTTCTTATGGTATACCAATTATTACGACTAATATTTCAACGATGCCGGAAATTGTTGGTGATAGTATCCATATGGTGTTGCCTGGCGATATCATTGATTTAGCAGAGACTATAAAAAACTTAATTTCTGACAAATCAAAGAGATATGAGCAAAGTAGGTATTTGTATAGAAGAGCAAAAAACATTTTTTTCTATTGAAAAAATATAAATGAGACACTAAGAATATATAACGAATGCTTAAAGGTATAGAATGAAAAAATATTTATTAATAACTCAAAGATGCCCTTATCCACCTCACAAAAATGGTGGTGTACACACAATATATAATATTATAAAAAATGTACCATCTGATGTAGAGTTAGATGTTTTTATTACTATGAGAGGGATCTTGAAGCTGAACAAGTAATAAAAAGGTTTGTCCATAAAATAGAGTATAAAAAATTATATAAAATGCCTAATAAATTTACTAGGATGAAAAATTTTATAAGCGGTATTCCGGATTATTATTCAGAGGTGGATTTAAAAAAATTGATGTAGAGATTGATTATGATAAGTATGATGTGGTGATTTTAGACCAGATTTATTCTTTGCCATTTGCTGAGTATATTCCAAGAGATGTTTCTGATTATATCAATGATGCATGATAATAATGCAATGTTGTATGAAAGAAAGGCAAATGCTGAAAAAATTATTTGTAAAGAAATTTTATGATAGAAAGCAAAGCGAATATTTTAAGAAAGTAGAAGAAAAATATTTTAATAAGATTAAGAAAGTTATTTATGTATCGGATTTAGATGCTACAAAGATCTCAAAGCGAGCATAAAATTGCACCTGTAAATTTGATAATATAATTTTAGGTGTTGATTTACCAGAAAATAACCAATTTAGTAATGCCAAAGAGAACTCTATAGTGTTTTCAGGAGTTATGGATTATGGCCCTAATGAGGATGCGGCATATTATTTTGCAACCGAGGTATATCCTGCAATTAAGGAAAAATTAATGATGCTGAGTTTGTGATTGCAGGCAAGAACCAACTCAAAAATTAGTAGATTTAAAATGTAAAAACATCCACATTACAGGTTTTGTCGATGATATGTATAGAACTATTTCTTCATCGGAAATATATGTATCACCTTTAAGATATGGCAGTGGAACAAAAAATAAGGTATTGGAGGCGATGGCTGTTGGAATGCCTGTATTTTTGACAGATGTTAGTAGAGAAGGTATAGATGGATTACAAGATGGTCAAAATTGTTTTTTTTGTAGATAAAAATAATATGGCTGAAGTAATTAGTAAGGCTCTAACCGATAAGGTTAGATTAAAAAGGTCGCTGAGAGAGGAAAGGAATATGTAGAAAGGTATCATTCATGGAAAAATGTGTTTGATAAATTTCTAATTGATTAGTATGAATATTTTATTTACGTCAGATTTATCGGGTATGGGTGGTGGCGAAACTAGTTTGGTAAATTTAAGTGCTGTTTTAAAGAAAGATAACAATATAAGTGTTCTATGCAACACTAATGGAAGACTTAATGATATACTTAGGAGTAATGGAATTCAGGTATATGAATTGAACTATAGAGATAAAAAGAAACTTATAAAAAAATCTTTTATTTATAAGAAAGCTGGCAAAAAAAAAATATACAAATTATTCATAGTAATGATCCACTCACGTCAGTCATTATGCATTTTGCAGTTATTGGGTTAAAAGTAAGGACTTTTTTTGGACCTGCCATGGGCAGTGGTATGATTTAAGGGATTAAAAAAAATACTTATAAAAAAATCTAATTTCCACATTTTTTGCGTATCGACAAAGGTAAAAGAATCGCTAGACAGAATGGGCTTTGAAAACACGAGTGTATCTTATCTGGGAATACCTCTGAAAAATATGAGAATGCGCACCCTACTAATTTAAGAAATGAACTAGATATTCCGGCAAAGAATACATTGATGGCTTGCATCGGAAGGTTTCAGCCAATTAAGGGACAATTAAAATTAGTAGAAGCTTTGAATAGTTTGATTAAAGAAGGTGCTAATGTTACATGCCTATTAGTTGGAGGATGTGTTTTTGGCGCTAAAGAAGACGAGGATTATTACAATAGAGTAAAAAAAAAATATATCCATGATAACTCATTGGATAAAAATATTATTCTCCTTGGGGAGAGGCAGGATATCCCTTCAATTTTAAAGGAAATAGACTGCCTCGTAATTCCTTCAGATAACGAGTCCTTTGGGATGATTGCAGTTGAAGCACTAGCGGCAGGCACACCTGTATTGTCAACACCTAATGACAGGGTTAGTGAGATTTTGGAGTATGATGATAGATTTATTGCAGATACTAATGATGCGAAAGGCTTAAATGTATTGTTAAAAAATGGCTTAGAATTTATTGATATGAAAAAGTTATTTAACAATCATTTTAATAAAATTTGCAACAAATTTGATATTGAAGCAATAGCTAAAATTTACAAGAGAGAATTTGAAATAAAAGATGAAAACTTATAGATGGTTAGTGTATTTATTTTTTAGCATTTATGGTCACGACATTAACATATAGCTTGTGGCCATCAAATATTATATCTGTAAATAAGATAATAGGGATTCTGATTATATTAGATATTGTACTTATCGAAGTTAACAAAGGAGTAAAAAGGTGGGATGCATTTATTCTATTAATGACAATAACAAGCGCATTTACATCAATTTTTATCACATTAATAAATTGTCAGGATATATCTCAAGGAATAGAAGATGCAATCTATTGGGTAGTGACCATTTTGATATTGACATTGTGCAATGACCAAAGATTTTTAAGTAATTTATGGAATGCCATAGAGCTTAATAAAATCCAATAAAATGTTTAACACATACGCTAAATATTTTTATGGCTGTTTGTTTATTGATTCCTTCTTGCTATAGAGCAAACTGGGAAGGAAAAAATATTTTGTTGGCTTTGGATTTTCAGAACATGCTATATGCTCAGGAGCTTGTCTTCTAGCTGTTTTTAATTTATTCCTTTTAAGAGAAAAGAGTAAATGTAAATTGACGGATGGAATTATTCTAGTTCCTCTATATTGGTTGTCTTACAGGCAGGGGCACGAACATTCATTGTTCCGATTGGAATAATTGCCGCTATATTTTACGTTTATTGTGTAAGAAATAAATCATTTAAAAATTAGCTTTTCCTATCATAATTTTGGGGCATATTATCTTTTTTTAATAAATCTAATATGCTAGAAAAATTTATAACCGCAACAAATAATATATATACTTCATCTAATAGGCTAGTATCGTTTTCCAATGGTAGATTGGATTTTTGGTTGATTGATATAAAAGAATTCATAAGTTACCCTCTTATAAACAAGATTTGGGGAAATGGATTCGATCATGTTTATTTTGTTAATCAGCAGCAATATTATGGAAGTTATATTTGGGCACATAATGACTTTATAACTACTATTTTAGGTGCCGGTATTATTGGTACTGTGATCTACCTTGTGGCAATGTTTAAGTTATATCGCCATGCAAAAATAAATATTAATTCTAAATTTGTAATAGCTCTAATTATGTTATATTTTGTTTTTGTTTGGTTTATAAATGGAATATTTACATTACAGCATTACTTATATAGTTTTGTTGTGCTATATGCGTGTATTTGTTGCGATACTAGATATCAATTTCATAAAAAATGATAGGAATTTATAGAAATGAATATATTACTATATGGTTGGTTTGGTGAGAACAATGTTGGAGATGAATTAATATTAGATGCAAGCATGTCCTTGATTAAAAAACAGTGTCCCTCAGCAGAAATAAATGTTATGGGGACCAAGCCGTGTCAAGTAAAAAATTACATGCAGGGATAAATCGTGTGTCAACATATATTGACTACAGGCCTAAAGAATTTCTTAGAGCGTTTAAGTATGGCTTTTTTGATGTGATTAGGAATATATTAAAAAATGATGTTTTGGTAATATCCTCGGGAGGTGCGCTTTCAGACTGGCACAAGGAATCGACGATAACACTTTTTTTATGATTGATATGTTTTCTTTTATGAAAAAGCCAATTTATATGTTAGAGGTTGGTGCTGGCCCGATTAATATCAATAAATCATATAAACGCTTCAAAAATAGACTCGATAAAATAAGAATTATTACAGTGAGGGATAAAAAGCTCTTTTGATACATTGAAAGCTTTAAAACTTAATAACATATATTTATCAAGAGATGTAGTTTATTCCTATTCGGAGAGTATTCTGGATAGAATAAAAAACATAGAAAAAATTAATAATTCTGTGGGTTTAGTGATAGCAGCAGTTTGTTATGAAACAAAAGTGTTTATGACGAATATATAAATCAAATTAATTTACTGATAACAAAGTTACTGCAAGAAGGTTATAAAGTATCGGTTATACCATTTTTATATGAAGAAGATAAGGAGTTTTTAGAGCAACTTCAAATTCCTGAAATTGTCAAAATTTGCGTTGATCAAAATAATGTATATAAGGCAATAGAATATATAGCACAATGCGAATATGTTATTGGGATTCGTTATCATGCACTTGTATTATCAGCAATCATGGGAAAAAAAAATTATTCCGCTTGTGCATCATGGCAAGAATGGAGATTTCGTGAAAGATTTTTTATTGGATAAATATGCAGAGTATATAGGTGATGGTAAGAACTGGGAATATTCTCAAATATCAGCTAACAATATAATACGGAATCTGAGAAGAATTGATTCCGATGAACAATATAAACTAAATATCATTTCAGCAATTAATGATAAGTATAACACTACAAAAAGCTGAGGATATTTTATTTAATGCATTGCTAGATGCGTAAAAAGGAGTAAAATATAATGTTTTGTTTACTATGGCAAAAAAAACAAATCTGTAAATAAATATACTGGTAAGCATATCAATGATAAAATAGAACGAATTGTTCCAACTATTTGGGAAGAACATTGTTTAGAATGTTCACCGCCAGAATGCTATAAATCCTGCGAGAAATATCGAAGAAGAGAAGATGGTTCATGCATAAGGGTTACAAACGGCATATCAGCTTCAAATGAATTCAACGGGCTTTACGGATACTCTGCAGTTGTCGAGTTTAGAGAATGGTCAAAAATAGAAATATTATATAGGAAAAAAGCGGTTAGTATAGACGAAAATTTCAAGATAGAAAAGCACATTAGTCTTTTAGATAATATTTTTAAATTTACACATTATCCTTTATTCTTTTTAAAAGCTCCCTGGTCCTTATTTCACAGATGGGAACTTGCGCGGCAAAAATATATTTCATTTTTATCAAGGAAGGGTACGGAGGATGCTAATGCACTTCTAGGTGAAGTTGTTAATCCTGGAGAAAAATTTAATTTAATAGTGGAAATAAAGACGGAAGACACTGTTGTATACCGAAAATCCCATTCTTTAGAAACAGGAGAAAATTTAATAATTGATTCAATAGATAGTCAAAAGTTAAATGAAATTAAGCAAAGAAAGTATATTTATCTATATCCAGAGCAATTCGACAAAAACATAAACTATTCTTTAAGACTTTAGAACTTGTAAAAATTAAGGATAAGAAAAGTGTAGCAAGTAAAATGGTTAAATGTGTGGTATGGGATTTAGATAATACTATTTGGAATGGAATATTTGTAGATCAAAAAGAAGATGTACAAATTAAATCTGAAGTTATTGATATTATAAAAATGCTAGAAATCAAAGGGATTGTAAGTAGTATTTGTAGTAAAAATGATTTTGAACCTGTAATGGAATATTTAAAATCACAAAAAATTGATAGTATATTTTTGGTACCTCAAATTAACTGGGAACCAAAAGTAAGAACATAAAAAGAATTGCAGAATTATTAAATATAGGTGTCGATTCAATAGCATTTTTTGATGATTCAATTAATGAAAGAAATGAAGTTAGGTCAAATGCGCCAATGGTTAGAGTGTACGACATATTAGATTTATTTGAAACCGTTAAAACTGAGCCGTTTAATCCTCCTGTTTCTGAAGAAACAAAAATCGAAAAAACAGTATATTGAAAATATACAGAGAAATAAAGAGATTCAAAAAATGGTGGCGATGTTATTGCATTTTTGAAAAATGCTAATATGAATTTAACAATTAACAGGGGAAATCTAGAGAACATAGATAGATATTATGAAATTGTTCAGAGAACCAATCAACTTAATGTTTCGGTTAGGCGTTTAAACAAAGAACAAATTGTAAGTTATATTCAATCACCAGATTATGAATTTATCGAAGTTCATCTTACTGATAAATATGGTGATTATGGAATCATTGGAGTGTGCAATATTTATTTGGAAAATTTTGTGGTAGAGGATATGCTATTTTCATGTCGTGCAGCCATGAAATTTGTTGAAGAAAACTTTATTAAGTGGCTTATGACTAAGTATTCGTCAAATACAGTAAAAATTAAATTTAAGACAACAGATAGAAATAAAAAATTATTGATAAAATTAAAACAACTGGGTTTATAGAAAATGGTGAATATTTAGTTGAAGATCCTATATATTAGTTAAGTCTTTTACATTACCATTTGATATTTGTATTATAGATGAGGTTTAAATATGGTTGACAAAATAAATATTCTACCTGAGGATAATATACTTATTATAGCACCACACCCAGATGATGAGAGCATTGGGTGCGGTGGCTTAATGATTCTTTATCCAAATCAATGTGATGTATTACTCATAACTGACGGAAGGCATGGACATACGGGAGAATATCTTGGAAAAGAGGATGAACTAGTTTCAATTAGAAAAAAAGAAATTTTAAAAGCGTTGACCCATGTGAAAATTAATACTTTCTACGCTCTTGATTTACCTGATGGTAAAACTATTGAAAACGAGGATATTGTAAAAAACTTTAATTATAATCCATATGATTATGTTTTTTATTCCTAACAGATTCGATGGTAATCGCGATCATGCGGCATTATTTGAAATCTTAAGCAAGTATAAAAAAAATAGTGCAAATTTTAAATTGGTTGAGTATGAGGTTGGTACCTTGCTGGAATTTCCTGTCTGGACTTTGGATATTTCAAATGTAATGAATGAAAAATTAAGTATGATTTCAGAACATACATCGCAACTTCATGACATTAATTACATCAAAACAGTGGAAGCATTAAATTCATATCGAGGTGGATATAATGGTGTACAATATGCGGAAGCCTATTGCCCATCAGATTATATTACTGTAGGCAGGATTATATTTTGGCATTTGCCTTTTAGTTTGAGAAATATGATATATAAGGTAAGAGATAAGATTAAGAGAAAAAATATAAATGAGAAATAAAATTTTTAAAACATTTAGTGTTGTTATATTTTTAATGGTATTTAGTAAAGGACTTGGTTTATTAGAGAGTCTCTTATTGCGGCAAAGTATGGAGCAGGTTTTATTTCAGATGTTTATGTATTTGAGGATGGAATTATAAATGCTATATATACGGTTTGTGCAGGCGTAATTAGTACAACTTATATTCCAAAATTATTATCCTTACAAAATGAAGATAAGGATAGGTTTACTAGCAATTATTTTAATATTTTATGTTCTATAATTATTGGGATAGCAGCTATTTTGGCTTTGTTTTCTTCTTTTGTCCTCAAAATTTTTTGTTCCGGTTTTTACAATATATATTCTGCAGATGTAATGAACTCTTTGGAAGTTCTTACTAGAATAAACATGATTTCATTATTGCTAGTTTTTGCTGAGAATTATTTTATAGTTGTACTTCAAGCGCATAATTATTTTATCTTCTCTTCAATTCAAGGAATAATTTTAAATGTTTCGCTTATAGTTTATCTTTTATTTTTTTATCAATATGAGATTCGAGGCATAATTATTGTTAAATTTTAGCACATTTTATCAATGCGCTTATGCTATTGATTTTTATAAATGGAAAAAGATTATTTAAATATTTTTTATATATAAAATAAATGACCCTAATATTGTAAGCGTCGCAAAACTGGCATCTCCTGTACTTATTGTTAATATAGTTTCGCAATTAAATTATATAGTAGATAGAGCAATGGCTTCTGGACTAGATTCTGGAAGTATGGCTTTACTTAGTTATGCGAATACAGTTGCAGCACTTATATATTCAGTTATAGGGATATCTTTTTAATAATATAGTTTACACAAGTCTTAGTGAAAAACAAATGATGATGATGATGAAGTCAGAAAATTGTTTGCTAAGTATAAATCTCTTTTGTTATCAATTTTGTTGCCATGTTGTATAGTTATGTTTGTTGATTCGAAGAATGTATGCAATATAATTTATGGTAGAGGGGCAATGAATGAAAATAATATAAAAATTTTAAGTCTACTATTGATTATTTATATACCCAGTAATTTTGCTTTATGTATAAAGGGATTTGTACAATAGATTGTTATATATACAAAAAAACCAAAATAACATCTTTTATAAATTTGGGTGGACTAATTTTAAATATAGTTTTAAATGTAATTTTATCAAAGCTACTAGGAGTTTATGGACTAGCTATTGCAACTTCGTTAACAGGTATTTTGATTGTGACAATAACAAAGTTATATTGTAAAAACTACATTGAATTTCATGTACGAGAATTATTGACAATGAGCATAAAAACTATAATTGTTGGATTAGCATGTGTTGCAGTAAAGATTATTTTGTTAGATACTAGCGTGATTTGGGAAATAGTTACTTTTTTGATTTCAGTAGGTTTGGCGTTACTAATTTTTAATCTTGGAGCAATAAAGAAGGGATTTCGTAAAATGATTTATTGGCTTATTTGCAAATTGAGACAAACAAACAAAGTTAAAGTCGAGGCTTAAAGGAAATTTTAAGCACATCGAGTTTGCCGGAAACATTGAAGTTACATCTCCAGAAACAGTTCATTTGAGTGATTACCTATATGTCATTTTGGAAACCTTAATTGTCAAAAGATGAATTATAAAGAGTGATTATCTTTCCATAAAACCATTGTGATAGGCATAAATATAGTTCCATAATAGCCAAAAAGCTGGATGGATGAGAATGGCATTAGCGAACAAAGCTATTATCACTGGCAGCGACGGTTCCGGAAACAGGCGTATGAAGAAATGAAGGGAAACTCTTCCGTTCCTGCCGTGACCGAGAAAACAGAACTGTCTTTTGTTGAAATTCCATGCCACACTTCTGCGGAAACAAATACATACATGGTTTCCGACAAACCTGTTGCAACGATTCGGACGGCAACGTTACAGATTGATATTTCAATGAAATCTCGGATGTGCTCCTGAGCCGGATCATTCAGGAGGTGTCCCATGCTTGAAGATGCTGCTGGTATTCGCCGTGTTGTTCTTGCCTGTGGCACGGTTGATCTGAGAAAGGGCATTGATGGACTAGCAACGATATAGGAGATAAGTATGGGCAAAATCCCTTCGAGAAGGGAACGCTCTTTTTGTTTTGCGGGAAGCGTTCTGATCGGTGCAAGGGCTCTTGTGGATGGGTACCGGATTTTTACTTCTATACAAACGCTTTGAAGCAGGACGGTTATCCTGGCCAAGGAATACACAGGAAGCAGCAGATCTTACCGAAGAGCAGTACAAATATCTTATGATGGGTTTAAATCCCCTGGATCCCAAAATCAAAGATGTCGATCCGAAAAATATCTATTGAAACGTTTGTATAAAACAGAGAAAATATATTTTCTGTTTTGGTACTGAAAAGAACTGCTATCGTTTACAATGGATGACCGAATCAGAACAATTCGTTCTCCTGCTATCAGGCAGGAACGATGCAATTGCACCTTGAAAACCCTATATTTCCAAAGGCTGACATACGAATTCGGATGACTTTCGTGGCAGGAAAAAATGACGAACTCGGCCTGAAAGCTGATTCGCATTTGTCACAGATTTCTGCTATACTACCGTTAGTAAGAAAGGCGGATATCATGTGCAAAAAATTCACTCCAGATGAACTGAACAAGATGGATCATAAAACTAAGGACGATGTCATCTACCAGATGCAGGACCGGCTTGACCGACTGGAACACAACTATGAAAACCTCGTAGAGCAGATCCGGCTGGCAAATCAGCAGCGCTTCGGCCGCCATACGGAAAAACTGGATGATATCGCAGGCCAGCTTTTTTTTTTAATGAGGCAGAAGCGAATTATGATGGGACAGCCAAAGGAACCGACTGTGGAAGAGGTCATTGATTCATCCAGAAAGGTACCGCGAAAGCCTAAGAAAAAAGGCCAGCGTGAAGAAGACCTGAAGGATTTTCCGCAGGAAGTAATCCTTCATGATATACCGGAACAGGAACTGAATGAGGCTTTCGGTGAAGAAAACTGGAAAAGTATGCCGGATGAGATTTTCTGGCAGCTTCGTTTCGAACCGGCCAAATGGACTGCTGAAAAACACATCATAAAAGTGTATGTTGGAACAGATGGTGCGCATCAGGATGAATTTCTTCGTGGTGATCACCCGGAAACGATGTTCAGGGGAAGCATTGCTACTCCTTCTCTTGAAGCCGCAATCATCAACGCCAAGTATGTAAACAGCAATCCGCTTGACCGTATTTCCAGAGACTTCCAGGCAAACGGCCTGAATCTGTCCAAACAGACGATGTCGAACTGGACGGTGTGGACAGCTGAACGCTATTTATTGCCAGTGTGTGATTTCATGAGGAAACGTCAGCTGGAATCACATGTAAATCAGAGTGATGAAACACCTGTAGATGTAATTCATGACGGCAGACCTGCAGGCAGTAAAAGCTATATGTGGGTTCACATCACTGGAGAGTTAAGTCCTGTGCCGCCAATCATTGTGTATGAATACCAGAAGACACGACACAGCGATCATCCGAAAGCGTATTATAAGGACTTTGACGGTGTTCTTGTGACTGATGGCCTGGAACAGTATCATAAGCTGGAGCGGGATCTTGCTGGTGTGAAGAATGCGAATTGCATGGCTCACGCAAGGCGCCACTTCGCAAATGCGATTAAGGCAATTGGAAAAAGTAATCCAGAAGCGGTCGAGGCGTCTGTTGCGTATAAAGCACTGGTACGAATTGGTGCCATTTATGACCTGGAAGGAGCTTTAAAGGAACTGACTCCAGAAGAACGCTTAAATGAGCGGCAGGCTTCCATCAAGCCTCTGGTTGAAGAATTCTTTGCCTGGCTCCGAAAGATACAGGCGGACCGGTCGGTGCTTCCAAAGAGTGAAACAGCCAAAGGCATCAACTATTGCCTGAATCAGGAAGCATATCTGAAAGTATTCCTGTCAGATGGAGAAGTACCGATTGATAACCTGGCCAGCGAACGTGCGCTGAGAACTTTCACGATTGGCCGTAAAAACTGGATGACCATCAATACGGTACGAGGAGCTGATGCCAGTGCAATCATTTACAGTGTTACGGAGACCGCCCGGGCGAATGGCCTGAATGTCTACTATTACATGAAACATTTGTTGACAGAGCTGACACGGGTTGTTCGTGCCGATGGAAGTATAGACGAAAAAAAGTTAGAACCACTTATGCCATGGTCGAAAGACCTTCCGGCTGAGTGTTACAAGCGCCGCAAATAAGCGGCGCTGTATTTGGCGTGGAGCGAAGGATTTGACCT
>VOFH01003249.1_pt1 | contig 14066 bp, 5 predicted proteins | sample 5384091 | NCBI WGS metagenome assembly VOFH01 (sample SAMN12384727, study PRJNA508395) | human gut metagenome | isolation source: healthy gut G | host: Homo sapiens
AAGTGAATATAATTGGTAGAAGTGTAATTTGACAACTAAGCCCAATGAGCTTGACCCATTACATAACAGTAGGGTTAGAAGCCAGCATTCTTCTTGTTAGCCGGTAAAATAGTTTGTGCCCTGGAGGCCTTCTTTACAAATGTTAGCATGTGACTTTTTTTGTACTTCTGCCTTCTGGTAAAACCATTTTGATTGAGATTTAAAGATGAAGTAGCAGAGCTAACTGACGGTTTGTTATACTGAGGTATAGCAAGGCAGCGATAAGAGGCAAGGTAGCTAACTGCAAGTATTGTTGTCGCTTGACGGTCATGAGATTAGCTAGCAGACTCGTTAGTAACTGAAAGCCATTAGCTGCAGACCAGATTATAATGGGTATTGTGTTTATGCATAGCTAACTGGAAGGCCTTGGCCAGCCTTGCGGTGAATTGGTCGCAAGCTCGGTTAACGCTCTCAAAACTATAAGTGAATTTACTGAAACTTGTGGTTGCCAATAACTGCAGGGTAGCAGGGCTGGGTAGCAGGAAGCGGGTGTGCCTCCCCACCCAGTTTGGCATTCTGTTTTGTTTCAGTTGCAGTTGCGGTGCTTTTCGCAGTATGTAGTAGCAGAACAAGTGACTTGAAAACTTAGCCACTGCCAAGCTTTCTGGATATTTGATAGCAGAAGCCCTTTGGGTACATTTTTAGAAATATAGATTGCCCAGGCTGAGAGAGAATGTAGAGATGATTTCAGTGGGTCTGTTTGGGTGACTTTTGTTGTTCTTATTATACTAGAAGCTAATGGGTAGTTTGGATTGAAACAATAGTATGGTGAAGTTGGCATAATTCTATTGTGATTGAGACAGTTGGTCGTCGTTTGTATAACCTAGAGTATTTGTGATCTATAGCACCAGAGTGACTTTCCCGAAACTGGCGGCGTCGTTTGCTCATTCCTAACCATTAGTGAGGAGCTGTTATGCCCTGGATAGGTGTAAGTATGGCCTACCCAGAGGGGTTTTTGGAAAGGAGCCAGCCCTTGCTCTAATAGCGGTATAGCACCCTTTTTGTGAGTGTCGTATTTCTTTACCTGGATGATATAGCCAATGGTAACCAATTTAATGAATGGGTTTGTTGGTGCAGAAACCTAACCTTGCCTTCAGCCCTAAAGCCGACGGTAGCCAGGTTTTGTAGCTGGGTACTGGTATATGAGTGTATGGCGTAGCAGTATTCTGCCCTAACTTGGGTTTGAGGAAACGCTGGAGTATTGCCTTGGTGTGCTGCTTTGGTTTAAGGGAGCTGAGCTGTGGTAGCGTATACTCTCATTGCCAAGGCTGTATGTGTGTGATGCTGCTATATGCACATGGCATGACAAGCAGTCCCGTAGGGTTGTGCCAGGAGGAGTGAGACTCTTTGGCCCAACAGGATTTGCATCGATGCCAGGTAGAGGTATACCAAAACTCCCTTCATGTACATAATTGCTGTGAAATGCACGTTTTTAGTTGCAGGCGTAGCAAGGTAAAGTAGACTGGTTAAAGTTGAGCCATTTACTGCGTAGCAACAGTGAGATAGCAGATTATGGATTCTAGCTACCTCTTCTGAGATTTAGCCCGGTAATTTAATCACGTGGTTGAGCTCCATATAAAACTAATTGCATTATAGCCGTTGCCAAGTGCACAGTGCCAGCATGAGGATATATTGGTTTTAAGATGCAATAGCATTTAGTGTGCTAAACCAAGTAGTAACCTTATGTTAGATGGGTGTGCCAGTAAAACCACTGACTTGTAGGGAAGGGAATTTCTATCTTCAGGAGCAGGGAAGGTAGCTACTGGTTTTTAGCTAATGCTCTGTTATATAAATTTGTTTTTATAAAACAACTTGAGCTCCTGTGTGATATGGTAGTAGGGCTGCCTTTTGCTAATAGAAGCAGTAACTAACTCCGCTACTTCAGGGAATGGTATGTGAGAGGTTGATTTAAAGCCCATAACTAGTTAGTTACCTCAGGAGATTGTTTTATGAGTTGCCCTACTTGTAACAAACTGAGAGCCAGCTATTGTATACATCCTTTACTTTGGATTTATAAGTAACTTTCTTCCATTGTTGTGAGAGAAGCTGTGCCAAACTGTTAATTTTAGCATTTGTAACACAACTAATTTGGTTATATTTAGTAGCCAAGGAATTTTAACGAAGCCCAACTAAAGCCTATTACACTGAGGTTACTCGCAATATATTTTTGTTACTAAACTATAAACTGTTAACCCAAGCTAAACAAAGCACTTTTGGTATCCTTAAAGTATAGCTCTGGCCCAGGTGAAATGCCAGTAGGGAAGAGCACAGAGTTTTCTTTAACAGGGGTTTTTGCTTTGTGTAAAAGTAAACGCTTAACTACAGGCTACTACACATTGACTTGTTGCTCTGTTGATTCCCTGATTCCATAACTTCTTTTTAGGCATAGCTAGTAGCAGGGCATTTGATAAAGAGATATTTGGCATATGTTTATTGTAACTTGATTGACCCCTAAAGCTGCATTGCTCTTCTTTTTGTAGAAAAACTTCTTTTAAGCTAGCAGGCTTTTATGAGCGAGGACATGACAGAGGGCGGGTGGTAAGTGTGCCTCTTAACTCCTGTCCCTATGATATTACCCTGATTTGGGTTTTTCAAACATGCCAGTATAAGTAAGCCTACTTGATTGGTGGTAGCCCCAAGCAAAAACGTGTTTTTTGCCTTTAACTAAAGTAAGCTGTTCCACTAAACTGGTAGTAGGTGTGCTTTCAATTGTGACCCCTATGTTTTTGTGAGTTCTGGGCATGGGGTGGCCATGATGACTAACTACGCTAGAGCTACATCGTATTCCAAAAAGCTCCATGCTAGCTATAACGAAGATTTGATTGTAAACTTCTGCATTGCACCCAGCCTTTACTGGTTGAATGACAGGTTTTGTGTGCTTTAGCCCAGCATGGCTGACCTTTCGGCTGCTGTATTTAGATGAGCTAGACTTGTGATGTGTATTGAAACCAACAGCAATGATCCTTATTTGTTATTTTGGGTTTGCCCTAGCCCCAAACTGAGCAGCCTTTGTAAAAGAGTTTCTAGCGTGGTTATCCGTTGATGATATATTAACCGAAATTACCAAGCTAGGCAGGCTAACAGGGCAGGTGGGTTGATTGGTGGTGAGAATGACCCTTCAGCTCAAAGCCTTTCCCAAAACTTTGGTGATTGATTTAAGTATATTTAAGGCATTTTGTTTTTGTATATAGTAATATAATTATATTATATGAGTATAATATAACCAGCCCTTAAAATACCCTGGAATTGTGAAGGTAGGTATATTGGCAAACTGTGATAGCAAGGCCGGATACTAATTGATAACTGTTACTTTAAAAATATGCCCCAGTAGCGGATAATATGGGTTTTAACCTCCATCTTCCTACCAACCACTGTGCTAATGGGATAAGCCAGACCTCTGATAACCTCACAAGGTAAAGATTACTTCACCCTTTTGTAACTTTTGGAAAATCAATGTTACTAAACCCCATAACCGACCCTATTTATTAGAATTTAAAATAAATGGAAACAAATGTCTACCTAGATTGCATGAGGTATTGTGGGTTTGGGGGTATTTAAATTGATTGTGGTAACTGAGGCTTTGTTTGCTTAACCATGTGCAGGCCCCAGTGGGGGGATGGTGAGTTAAACTGTATAGAATTGGTGAGTTTGTTACTTTTATAATTGCCAGTTAAGTGGTTAAGAAGGGTATTATTGGTGTAACTGGCATGGTATGGTTTGGTAGTTTGTTGTGGTTGGTAGTCAGATGACAGTTTGTGTGTTATTTCTGTGCTTGCTGATTTGCAGCCTAGTGTTGTGAGGCGGGATTTGTTGCCCTTATGATGTCAACTTGGCGTTAATGAAGAAACAGAGCTGATTTTTAACCAACTATTACTGGTTTTTGCAGCGGCAGTTCCTGTTGATGTCTTCGTATTGCGAGGTATTTATACTTGTTAAGCCCTATTCGCTAATTTACTGAATACTGGATGCCAATTGTTTTTGCAAGCCAAATACGAAAACTTCCCCTGTTGCTGGTTGATTTGTTGGGACTGTTAAGCATTCAAGCTGCTTACTTCTTCCTTGATTTGCCCAGGTTGCTTCAGCGGGCGGCACCCGAGATTGCCGCCGGGTACTTCTTTTGCGACAGGCCAGCAGATTCCCCAGCTCCCTGGATGCTTATGGTGGCCGACCGATTTTTGCTCCTTAGCGAAAAGCTCTTGACGGCAGCAGAAACCATAGCTCGCCGCTGTGCAGCCGGCTTGGCAGCTTACGAGCCAAACCCTGAATGACCTAGCCGCAGGCGCACTTGATTGCTTTTGTACCCCGCAACGATAAGCGTGTGCTGGCAACGCCGGCACCTTTTGCTTCTACTCATGGTGTGCAAGGTAAAGTGTGATAACCAGGTTGAGTACACATTAAAATAACTTAGAATGGTGTTGTTTTTTATTGCAAATTAGATACTGTTCATAAATAATTTGTTGCGGCATTGGTGATATAAGTGTAAGTTTTTAACTGATTGCTTTGAGTAAACTGTAAGCCCATGGCAGATACCGTTGATTGCCCGATTGAGCTGACTTGATGGCAGCCTAGCCTTGCTAAACTCTGCGGAGGTAAGGGGGTAGCCCAGGCAGAATTTACATCATAGATTGCCTGAGTTTGAGGCTGTGGTGACTGTATAGGATTATGAAAATTTGCTAGATGAGAGTATGAGCGGCATGGTGAGATGGATTACGTAACATCGTATTAATAAAAGTAGTAGTATGGCCAACACGCTGCGCCACAGGTATGTGCCTATATTAGAGAAGCACCCATAGTTGGCAAGGGAAACTAATGAGCTGGTACAGCAGAAGGTACAAATTGTGGTACTGATAGAGCTAAGCCCCTGGTGGCCTTTGGTGACAAGGCTTGAGTGGCGACTGCAAAGCCGCCTTGTATTTGAGCTGAGGTATGGTTGGCATAGCTGATTTTACTGGGTATGAAAAGTTGCTACAGTATTATTGATGGTATGAAGCTTAACCGTTAGCTGCTTAAAAGCCCTTGAGGTATATTAGTAAATTGTTGACTACTTCTGGTATATGCCTTTCTTGGAATTTGGTTTTGTATTTGGTAAAGGTCAGTGGGAGGTTCTTCGGGTTCGTTTGAGCCAGTTTAAGGAAACTGCGACTAAAGCTCGGTAGCATAGACTGCTAATGTAGCAGCCGGCAGCCTTCGTTGGCAAGCCCATTGCCCCAGGTTTGAGAATGAGGGGCATGGTAGAGGTGAAACCAGTAACTGACTTGCGGGGATGCCCTGTTGGCTGCAGCGACAACGTGTAGCAGCTTATGGCTAATGAGGCTGAGAGCTTAGATGGCAGTTTGGCTCTGTTTGGCTGGGTTGGGTTGGCAGCCAACCCGGCTTTGTAACTGGTGAAGTATGTGTGCCCATAGTTGGAGTAGCCCAACAGATAGCACTAACAGGTTGCTAAACTGGTATGAAGTTAAAGCAGTTTTGGTTGCTATGGTATATCATTTCCCTCAATTGCTGTTTTGTGAAGTAGCGGTAAAGGTTTTGGCCTTCTAGAAGCCCAAATGAAACAGGGTGGGTGATAACGCTTCATTACGCTAAAGTGAGAAATAGGTCGGTGAAGGTTGAATTTGAAAGTTTTATGATTATAGGCTGTTATGCTTAAGGTATGGAGCCCAGTGAGGTTGCCCTAAATTAAGGCAGTGAAGGAGGTGTGAAGGATGATTAGGCATGCGGGTTTTGATGGCCTAATAAACAATTTGGCCGGAATTTTAGATTCATTGCAAGCTATCCCTTTATTATTTCTTGTTTTTGTAGAAATGAAAAAGTAAATGGTTGAAGGCTTGGGTTCTAGAGGCATGAGCTAGGCTACGCCTGGTAGTAAGAGTATGACAGGTTGTACCTTGAATCACAGCCAGTTTTGAGCATCCATTATTTAGGAGCTGTGGATTTGGATATTTGAGCTCTTGATTTCTTGAGGAGGTGCTGAAGCTGCCAGGTGGGGCATTGACCCTATAACAAAAATTCTTTAGACACGAAGGAGCACGGCTAAGGTTGTACCATGATTATTTTATTTTTTAAGTTGCCAGACCTAGCTCTTTCAAAAACCTTCCTCAATAGAAGTTTAATACCAATTAATAAAGTTACATCTTGTGATATTTAACTTGTTTTACGAGTACATACTCTTCCCCATTGATTTCCAAAGTTTCGAATTCCTCTGGATTAGGTACTGTAGATTTCTCTACTGGAACTTCTATTTAACAAGCCCCAGCCCAGATTACAAACATGAATTCCCCTCGTCCTCTTTACCAAGCATTTCAGGCCCAGCTTGAATTTGTACTTGTAGGCCCTATTTAATTGTGATTTAAGCCAATGGCCAGATTTGAGTGGCTTTACTGAAGAAGCGGAGGAGCATTGGCTGGCAAATGACTAACTGGTGACCAGTTAGCAAAAACTAATTGAAATAGTTAACTAACGTGAGGATTGCCCTAACAGCATGGCGCTGTTGATGAGAGGCTGGGCGGTAACTCCCAAACTCAGCACTGGCTGATAGCAGTGAACGGACAGTAGATACGAGGCTGCCAACATGAGTATTAGCTGGCATACTAGCAAACTGAGTTTTCGTGGCTGCATGAGGATTAGATTTACGTGGCAGTAGTGATTGTTTAACACCAGTTTCAATAATGCCGTTGCAGGCCCTAGTTGGTAGCCAACTTATTGCCGTATTAGCTTGTGGTTTTGGTAATCCTGAGCATTGATGGCATTGGTCCCTATTGGTAGCCATTGCAAGCTATGTATGTGCCCAAAGTTGGTCTGCTGGGCGTGTAATGCTCTGCGGTAGTACTGGTTGTACTCTTCGTGTGATGGCCGCTGCTAACAACCCACAACTCTGTGAAATTATGATGCTAACCTACTAAGATGACTTTGTGAGATTGTTCGTATTTTTGGGTATCTGTTTATTAACAATAAACCCTTGAAGGTAAACTATTGATTGGTTTGTCGTAACTCATTATCTTTTTTTACAATACCGAAAACTGTTGTTACCAAACTTTGGTAGGGGTTTGATTAAGTTTTGTGCACTTTCTAAAAAACCGGCTGGTAAGTGGCATTGGTTGGTGGAATGAAAACGCCCCAAGTGATAGCAATACAGTCCTGTCTAAAAGAATAATTTACTGAATAATTATATTTCACTCTTTGTTTCTTAAACTATTTGAAATATTGCTGATTAAATTTAGGCATAACTAGATATCAAGATGTTTAACCTATTACCCTCAAGCAGATGCTGCAATTCCTCAATAGGGAAAAAGTGTTATCTTCTACGAATTTAGTAACTAATTAAGCAGGATTGATAAGGAGGATTTATTGGCAAACCAATGTATATATAACAGATTAGTTGTGAGTTTGGTGGTAGCATGATATGCAAGCTAGGCGTGGTAAAGGCCCCAGTAGCAGCCATAATTGGCGTATAACCCCATTGCTTTCGATCTATGAGAGGCTTAGATGGTTTGCATGGTAACCCAGCCCGTTAGCCAGCAATGGAGCATTCGCTTAGCTGGCCTTGGCCTAAAGGAGCTTACATGTCAAATTGCGAGGCTGCGTGTTTAGTGCTAGGCATAGCCCGTGTGCAAGTATGTGCAACGCTGCGCGCAACCCGTCGCATGCAATTGGTGGTAACAGAGTAGCGAGCGGTTTGCGCCATGCACGCTTTGCTGGTAAAGGCAATGGTGCTCTAAAGCGCGGTATGCCTGCTGGCTGCCATAGCAACCAACGCGCGCGCGGGCGAGGAAGCGGCACCAGTATGGCATGAATGGCATGCTGACTAGCGCCTGTGACGTGGCTGGGTGTCTTCCCAGGTAGATTGCAGCTTTGTGAGCGTATGCTCAGACTTTACTGTGGTACTCTTTGGGATGTAAGGCAGGCCCTTACATGGCCTGCCAGAGCCCATGGTGTAAATAACCCCCTCCCTTTTTTAGAAGGAAATTTGTGAGTTAAGTAAGCATTTCTTTGTTGACCTACCTCAACTGGTTTATCAGATAAGATAATAATATTATCTGGTAAGGAATGGCCAAGCTGCCCTAATCTTTGCAGTTTTGTAGAACTTCCCACGGTAGGGCGGGCGGTATGCCAGGATTCCCTGTTCAGCAACCCTTATAGCTAACATTTATAGTGGCAAACTATAATAGTAATGGTTTAAATGAGTTATTTCATTAAAGGGCAAAGGTTAAACCGTAGGATTCCCTGCCCTAAACTCAAACCTTATAGCGTCCCGCCAATATTAAATGCCAGTAAAATAATGGCAGGGCAGGCCAGTTTGTTGGTATGACATTAAAACCCGTTGCCATAGTTAACGGTTAACTGTTAGCCTATTGGCATGAAAACTGCGGGATAGCCAGTTAAAGGGAATTTGAATTTCGCTTCACTTCGGCTCGCCTGCCCTACGCTTGGACATAAACTTCAGCAGAGTTTGAGTTGTAGGTAGGTACTTAGTTTGTAGCCTAACCCGCCCTTGTTGGTTGTTTGTCCTTGCCAGTTGGTTTGGTACTGGCAGAAGTGGTAGCTGTTGGGGTGCTTGTATTTCTTTCGACATTGTGGTAGTCTAGGCAGAAGCAGAAAGTAACACCACCAATGTGGTACTATATGGTATGATGTGTTGGTGGTGCCTAAGGTATTGCCCAGCATGATTTTCAACGATTTGCTGTGATAACGTTGGCCAAAGCTAGCCTGGCAGCCAGGCAGCTGCCCACCATGATGTTGCCTAGGCTTGCCTTGCTGCTTATTTTGTTAGAAGTGACCCTTTTATACTTTAACCTAATGACCAAACAGCGACAGCTTGTTTATTATTAACAAATGATTGTGGCAGTATGGTTGTATTGTGTTGCCCTGAATGACCTGGATATTAGATTGCGTTGAATGGCGGCATTGAGTTGTAGGCATTGGTGGCATTGAGGAAGTTACTTCCGTGGCAGTTTGGTGCTGAGATTTCTTCATTGTGTAGTAGTAGGTATTAAGTTGGTGAAGCCTGTTTGCGAGTATTGCTTACGTTGCCTGGTGCTGGCTTCCAAACATTAAAAACTGGTCAGCATTAATAGTTTGACTGCAGAGTTGGGGTACCTCCGAGGAAGCCTTGGCAGCTAAACAAGTAGTAACCCCCTGGGCAAGTAATGGCCAGGATAAACTATTCTTGTTGCTGACTGGAAGCTGAACCCGTTTGTAAACTAGATAACCAATGATGGCAATTTGTGTTGCCGATAACCTTAGGCAATATGGCAGGTAGTGGTGACGAGAGAAGTGACTTTCCCCTTCTGCTACTGCCCCCGCCCATTGCTAATTTAACAGCAATTGACCTCTTTTGACGTGGCATTGTGGCAAGGGTACCTTGGTTGGCATGTCCCTGTCTGCCACTTGATATTGTGCAGGCTGTTGCCACTAGCTAAAGCTGTGTCCTTTGACAGGATACCTTGTTGGCCAACCACATATCTGCCCGGCGGTCTCTGAGGTTTGGTAGCCAACCTTAGAGAGTACTGACATTGTTTCCCTCTTGCATTGTAGCAGTAGTGTTGGCATTGCTTTTGGGTTATCCTGGCATGATGCTAATAACCCTAGAGGGCCAGCAGCTAGGCATTGCCAACGCAACGTAACGTTTTTGCACCTTGTTGGGCAATGGTGTTGTGCGGCTAACCAGTTTAAAAACAACGGTATTGCCAAACAGCGGTAAAGGCTAATGAGCTAAAAACTTTGCCATGCAGTTGCGATCTTTTAACAACTTCTCTAAGTTGAGCTGGAGAGCAAAGTGGTGACACCGCACTCTGGTATTGGGTGATATTGAGGGTAGCCGATAGCGAGAAGCTAAGGCAGCTGCCAGCATTGGTAGCGACCAGCGATTTACCGTTAGCCACTATACCCAGCCAGTTACTCACTAGCGTATAGTTAAGTTTGTGATTTAACCTGAATTTAATAACTATGTTTGGTTGGTGGCAATGGCAGTGAGTATTTGCATTTGCCCTATTTAGTCAAATAAATAACAATGTATTGATAAGAGCTACTTGCATAGCTAATAGTAGCCTGAAATAGCGTGAGTTTAGCGTCGACAGCTAGAGCTTGGTATGAGGCGCCGCCGCATTGCTACCCACTTTGCATATACCTAAAACTGGGTCGGATTGCTTGAACGCCCTGCATACGCAGCATTTATGGTTTGCCATGATGAGATTTAGCCTTTAACAGCTAAAGGCGGCGCCCATATTGGCTTGGGCGGTAGCCTAATATTGCCCGCAGTTTGGTTTAAGGCTATTGTAACGCTGAGCGGCTGAGCTCCAACGAAACTCTTTAACGACTGTTTATTCCTCCCACAAATTGTTCGATTTGTAGTTGCTTGTTCCTGTGATTTTAAATGTTACATGGTAATGGTAGCAGCAAAGTTGGGGTGACCCCAAGGGCATAACAATTTAAAAGTATGTAGTAACCGGGCAGAAATAGCCTTTGGATAAACTGCATTTTACCTAGTTTGGAAATGGGGCCGTATAGCTGAAGATGTATGTATAATTTGTACTTTTAATCGCATAGTTTGGCTTTGGTATGCCTTGACAGTGCCATCCCTTGGTAAGCCAAACGCCCGTTGCTTATAGGCCCTTAGTACGTCTTTGCCAACGCACTAGCGGCGACCCCGGCGGCAATGGCATTTGGCGGTATTGCCTTGCGCCTATTACACGCACGAGTTTTATGTGTTGCAGGCTAAACGCCCCAGGCAGCAGCGGTGGTAAGCTGAATGACGAGCCTGGCAATGACGGTACTCTAGCGTGGCGAGAGGACCAACCTGGCAGCTCCTTTATAATATTGCGCCGAAGGCATTGCCCTGTGGTACAGCATTGTTGTTACTGCGCAGAGATTTGTGCGAAGAAGCAATTTAGAGTGACATTTATACTGGTAATGTAACACGTGAAGGAAACTAAAATTGCTCTAGCTCTAGCCGATTGGTGAGTTTGCCAGTTGGCTGAGGCCAAATTGTTATGCCCTACGTTGGTAGCGTTGCGGTTTCTCCTGCGTATCTGACTCAAGGGATGCCTATGCCGTGATGTGGAGGTAGTCATTGCTTTTCCTGCAGCCCATCCTCGGCGGCAATAACGTTCGTCTTTTCACTTTTGGATGAGGCCGCCGGGTTATCAGCTATAAGTTCACCATTGACTTTGACTGCCCGCCTTGGGTACTTCCGGTCGCCTATGACATTGCCAGCTAACACTTAACTGTGCTTCGCTTGAAATTTCGATAAAAGCCCGGCCTTACCTTTCCGCCGGTTTTGAATTTCACTTCGTATTGAGTTGCCCAGGCTAGCAGCTAACTGCGGCGTAGGGCGAAACAGCTTAAAGCGATGATGCTACGTTAAGGCGGTAGCAGTGGTGAATTTATTGGTGATGGTAGTTTTGCGAGGTTGGGGTACGACAACCCAGTAACCCTAACAAACTACTTGAGTAGCCAAGGGCGCCCATAACGTATATGCAGGCCAGCTATTACCCTGTTTGAAGCCCACCCACAGGTTTGATATTTAAGCCAATCAAACAGAAAACTGGTATAATGGTGCGTATGTGCCGATAACCACTTAGTTTTAACAACTTCCCTTGGTAAAAGTGCTTTTGATCACTGTCGGTATGTACCCTTGCTAACGCAGTACGTGGCGATGGCGAGGCCAAAACTCGGCCCTTGTACGCCCAAAGCCAGGCTTGCTTTGCAAAGTACATATAGTAAACCTGTAAGCCATAGTAACTGAGCTGTTGCCACGACTGGCAATGACAATATATATATGTATGAAATTTGGGATTGAGTATCTGCGGTGGTAGCCTTCAGTAAGAATTAGGCCGTGCTTACCTAGTGGTTCTCTGAGCAGCAGAGGCTGATACCATTTGGTAGCATCGTTTTCGAGTCTGCATGCTCAACCAGCCTCAATGTCTCGTGTGCAAGCTTGCCAGGAAAGCTCTGTTTAGCATGAAGGCTTGGCCCAGCTGAAACCTATAGCCAGGATGAGGTATTTTTGCCAGATATGCAGTAGCCGCGAAGCAGGTGAGCTTAAATTTTGTTTGGTCCCGCCGATTGAAATGTCGTTGCTCCATTAGCCATTATACCCATTGGCCCGAAGCTAGAGTAACCGTGTAGAGGATAAACAGATTAGCACCAAAAACAAATTGACTGTTTGTAGTGGTGGTGGCCCCCAGCAACTCTTCACTGCTTTGCCATATAACATTATCCTAGAGTGCTTGGTAGCTTCTTTGGGATGGCCATGAAGCTAAATTCCTGCTGCCCTAGGCAGTGGTGCCCCAGAGAAACATGGCGTTATAACCAGTAATTGCCAAAAACTATTTAATTTGTAAAAGCTCAATACCGGTGTGAATGGTGATTTGTTCATGTAAGATTTGAAATTGGTATTGATAAGTTTTGCCACTAATTGAAATGAGTTTAGCTACTTGTTGATAGGCCAGTTTCTGAAAGCATTGTAGTAACATAATGTCAATTTGGATGTTATAATATTTGGGTATATTCTTATGCCTTAGGCTGACTGATTGCTGTTTGGCCGGGTTGTGGTTAACCTTAACGCAGCCTAAGAGTAGTAGTAATTGGTGCCCGCCCTGCCAAAGACTTGATTTGACCCATTGACGAGGATGCATAAACGGAGTTGGGTGATTTGCTTGCGCTGGAGCGACTTAGTTTGGCCGCTAATAACTTCAGGTTGTACCCTGTTGGCTTCAACACGGATTCTTGATTTAAATGACCATGCAAAGGCGGTAGTAATTTAATGATGAGAAACTAACTTTGGTTACCAGTTGCTTGTTAGCCCAGCTGGTTTGCGTTGGTTGAGGGGGTGTTTTGTAGGGGAGCTTGGCGCCTTCAAGGTTTTTTGCGACCGGTAAGTGGTGGTGATTTGTTTTGTCTTATGGGCAAGTTGTGTTTAGAAGTGACCCTTTGGTTTGTTGGTTTGGAAGTTGGTGGGCAGGTGACCTGGTGTGTTGTGGGTGGTGTATGCCGAAGCCAGATGCTAATTATTGTGTTTTTGGTTTTCAATTGACTCCTCAACCGCTTCCCGCCAGTATATGAAACCTGCAGGGAATTTGGTGATTTTAGGTAAGTAAATGTGCATTTGGTGATGTGGATGGATTTGCCTGCAATTCTCCCTGATGACTGAGAGGGAATATGGTGGTGATTAAGTTGTATGTTGTACAGCTGTGTCATGGTATAGCCCTTGAGTATAACTAGCGGTGATGCCTAAAGGCCCATTTAGGTTGGTTATGTAGGGGTTGGCTGTGGCAGAGGCGGGGTTTATAAGGTAGGAGCTCTTCCAGCCCATTGAAAGCCTCCGCTTGCCATAATGAAATTTGTTAAAAGTAGTTGAGCCGGGAGCTTTGGATGTGTCTGGTGAAACAGGAGGCTGGTAATGGCGTAGCAAGAAATTTAGTTGTTGTCCCATGTTGAAATTTCTTGCCTTGATTTTATGTACTTTGGAGGGATTGTTCCCTTGGCGAAACCTGAATGAGGTGTTTACTGGCCACTTAACCCCTCGACAACGTTTACATGAAACTCTTAAGTTGGGCCACCAGGGGAATGAAGTTAACTTTTGCAGAGTTTTTAGGTATAACACTTAGTGGGCATTGATCTGCCAACTGAAACTTTGATGTGGCCAGATGACACGATTTGGGTTGCCAGCTTGTGATGGCCAAGTGGTAAGAGGCAATTGCTGCCACAGACCTGGTGCAGCGGAATTTGAGAGCGGCGAGAGGAGGATTACCCAAGCGGTAGCCAACAGTTGATTTGGTACATGAAAAATATTCCAACGGTGCTGTATATTTATGCCCAAGCTCATATTTAAGTTTGAAATGATTGAGAGAGGATAGGCACTTTTTGGTTAACTGCCCCAGGGAATTTATATAGATGACAGACGTACTTGACCCTAGGTTAAGCCCTTAATGTAGGTGCGTCCATGAAACTGAGGGAAAGGCAATTGAGGAAACCCCTGTTGGCAATCAGCAGCTTAGGGGTTGCGCCCCTGGTAGAGAAGCCCGGTCGTT
>VOFH01002731.1_pt1 | contig 14064 bp, 21 predicted proteins | sample 5384091 | NCBI WGS metagenome assembly VOFH01 (sample SAMN12384727, study PRJNA508395) | human gut metagenome | isolation source: healthy gut G | host: Homo sapiens
ATTCCGAATGCTAATGTACAAAAAACAATACGAGACCGCATTTATGCGGTCTCTCTTTTGTGTAAATCCCTCACTAATCTGTGGTAACTTCCGTTCTTCCTTTAAGCATTAGCAAATTTTCCCATCTTTGTTTGCCAGAGCCGCCGCACATTTCGGATGCATGGTTGGCCGGTACTTTTTGGCTGATGCCGAATACCAGGTGGAATATCTCTTAGCAAAATTGGCAGGACCGGGCGATGTTCAGTTGTCGGATTTGTATATGATAAGTATATCATTTTTGCCGGCAGATGGCAACAAAGTTGTCTTTTGTTTTTGCGGTATAAAAATTCTAGCATATTAAAGACGTATCTAAAAAACAAGACAACAAGAAAGGAGACAAAATATGTCCAAAGTAACTTACAAACGTAATTTACCAGGTTTGCGGCCAGGTAACGACTGATATTCCAGACGACGTCAAAACTCGCGAAGAGGCTATCGCTTATCTGGAAAAGAACTGGAAGAATATGCCTTTTCCGAAAAGTGCAGAGTATATATGTGACTCGGAAGAGCTTGATACTGAAGGAGAAATTACAATAACACCAGATAACAACGAAGAGTAAGGAAGGAGACGATATTATGTCAGGATATTGGGGCGCAACAAGCGGAACTGTATTAGTTTTCCCAAAAGAAGAAGTAAAGGATTTCTTTACACGATATCTTCTGGAAACATACAGGAAAGACGGCGTGACTGATGAAGATATTGATTCTATTGATTGCATGATTTCAGACTATGGAAGCTCTTTCTGTTTCCTGCGTTCTGCATACAGACAGAGTCTGCTGGAGGATTTCCATTCACTGGAATCATGCGTAAATGAAAGGCCTGATGCAAAGCATAAGAAAGAGCTGTTCGACTGCGTGGAATACTGCGAAGAAGAGTGCTCTGGAGGAATATTCTACCCGTTCAAAGAACCAGCACACGGTAAGTTCGTGGATGTGGAAGATGGCTCTTACATCATCTACACTGACAAGTCCACACGCCCGCAAGATTTGCTTGGAACCGACGGATATAAGTCCACTGAGGAAATCGTCAAAGAGTTCAAGGAAAAACTTGCGGCATACGTGCCTGATGATTTCGATTGGGAGTCTCATATCGGATTTTTCAGTGTGCATCTTTCGCGTAAGACTGTTTTTAAGCCTCTTTTTTGGAGGCTTTTTTTTTTGCATGAAAAACACGCATATTAGCTATGAAAATTATCAAAAATAACAAAAAAAAAGAAAGGAAAATCAATATGCAAAAAAGTAATGCAGTAATAAATGCGGTAATAGACGGTAATGTTTTAACTGTTGATACGTTCAACGATTTGGCAAAATACTGCAATAATACCGTTATATCTGTGAAGTCAAAAACCGGCATATACGGAAAGATTCATAAACTTGTTGTAAAAATTCAAAATGTAGTATGACAATCGATGACATTAAACATTTGTTAAAGAACCAACAAGTTTTTGATTGGCTGAAAGAAATTGAGATTATTACGGAAGATGAGAGATTTTGTACTGTTGACGGGATACTGTATTCTAAAAATAAGCGCCGGCTTTATTTCTGCCCGCGTAGAAAAGATAGCACACTTGTAATCCCGGACGGGACGAACACAATCACTGAAGATTCCTGCAGTAGCTGCAACTTTTCCAAGATAATCATTCCGGATTCCGTTAAGCGAATTGATGGATATGCATTCATCGGAAATTATGCCCTGGAAGAAGTTGAGGGCTGCAAAAAATGTGGAAAGAATCGGTAATTTTTCGTTTGCATACTGCCAGCAGCTGAAGAAGTTTCCATTCGGTGAGTTTATCAAGAATATTGAGATGGTGCTTTCAGTAATACGATGCTGACTGAAATATATTTGGGAAGGATTGTCTCATGTTGGCAGGCAGGCGTTCAATACTATATGTGCTGTAAACGGGTTCCAGAATTATGTTGGACCGTCCAGAATGTATGATATCCATATCCCATCAACACTGAAGTATATTGATGATTTCGCTTTTTGCAAATGCGGCTAATATATACACGCCATTTGTAAATGCAGCGTTGATTCAGGCAGGTATGAGAAGCGGAAATCTCGAGTACAGCCATGAATGTGGTATCTGGAAGCTAAAAATTGACGGAAAACCTGATGTAATAATACCAAAGTCCATAGGCTCTACTTCATATGCCTTCAAAATGGCAAACAAAATAAATATTGCATTTGGATTAACAAAGAACGAAAAATCTATGGCAGACAATGTCACTTCTAAAGCTGTAATTCCTCCGGAATTGCATCAGTACAGTCCTGATTCAACCGGACTGACGGCAGCCCTGGAACAATGCAGGAAATACCCAAGCGGCAGCCTTAAACGGTTTATTACAAAAATACCAGTATAATATTTTACAATCTGATTACCTCGCCAACAAGCAGCAACGGTGAAGAAAATCAAAGATGTTTACTGATACAGCGTTAAAAAAAACTTGAAGAATGCCCGCAAAAGAACGACAACACTTAAAGCATATGTGTGTTTACTGATACAGCGTTAATCAAAATTTGATTTTTCAGCATATTAACTATGTAAGAAAAAAGCAGGAGGTTTTTGATATGGCAAAGAAAAAAGTCCATACGGGTTGATTTTGTAAAATCTTGTATTACATATAATAAACTGAATAAAATTGCCATATCAGGCATTGAAAATATATGTAAGCGATTGAACCTTGACAGTATCTACGATGTTATTAACGGCAGGTTTGCAATCCCTTCTAAAAAAGACCATCAGGTAAGAAGTCTTCTTCAAAGCGTGTCGTAAAATGCGATACCGTATTTGTGGCTTACAGATTCTGCGGTCATCCGACAGAAGAGCAGGCGTCAGACTTAAACCAGAATATTGGCGCTTCACGTTTTATGTGGAACCGCATGCTTTCAGATTACAAATTGATGTGGAAGATGTATGGCATTTCAATACCTATGACTCCGGCTGATTACAAAGATGTATCCGGTCTGGAATGGCTTAACGACAGGGATTCCCTGGCACTGGCAAATGTTCAGTTAAATCTTGAAAAGGCAAGAAGTGACTATTTTTCCGGTGAAAAAGGTGCTCCTAAGCGAAAAAGAAACATCAGTGTAAGGATTCTTATACGACAAACCGAATTGGAAAAAAATATCCGTATTGAGGATGGCGGGCTCCGTCTCCCAAAAATTAACGGTTTGATAGAGCTTTCCATGCACAGACCGATTAAACCAGACGGCACACTGAAAAGTGTTACGGTTACACATGAACCTGACGGCAAATGGTATTTTTCAATCCTGATTGAATATCCAGCCGAAGAGGTTGAATTATCAGACGGATTACAGAAGTTTTTTGCTTCCGGTGATATCAATGCAATTTCCGGAATCGGGCTTGATATGTCAGTGCCTTTCTTATATATAGATTCATCAGGAAATAAGCCGTCTTATGAATTAAGCGGAAGAAAAATAAAATTCATTGAAGCAGTATCGGAAGCTTGAGAAACGTATTGCAAAAGAGCAGCGCAGACGTTCTCACATGGTTAAAGATTCTAACAATTACAACAAACAGAGCGAGAAAATCGCCAGGCTGCATGCGAAAGCCAAGCATTGCAGGGAAGATTTTTCTTCATCAGATTGCTGTAAGACTTGTCAGAACTTACGACGTGATTGCGATTGAAGACCAGATATTGCAGCAATGAAAAAGGCTCTCAGCCTTGGAAAATCCGTGTCCGACGTCGGATGGGGAAGATTCACGGCAATCCTGGAGGAACTCTGCCTGAAATACGGAAAAATTCTTGTACGTGCCAACAGATGGTATCCTTCCTCTAAAACATGCCATCATTGGAGACCGTGGCCAGCCCTCTATAAAATATGATTGAGTCGGAAATCCCGTCCAGTTATCATTGGTTACATGATGATTTGCAGTTATTTTTATGTCTGCCCGGTATGCGGGAATATTATGCCCCGTGACAAAAACGCAGCCATTAACATCCTGGAAGAAGGGCTGAGAACCATTGAAAGAGAATATGATTAGACCATCAGTAGAAGGATATTCTAAGCCTTCACTGATTACTACGATTGCATAAAAATGCAGTTTTTTGGTAACACGATAACTTTACCGGTGGAACACCGGAGTAGCCTGCCGAGCTACGGGGTCACGCTTACAGACGTGACGTAATATGTCACCCGGATAGGCAGGAAAAAAGAGAGCCTGCAGGGCTCGAAGCCTGTATCTTTAGAATGTTTCTTCGGAAGCCTGCTTCTTTAGATGCGGGTAGTTCACATATATACAGAGAAAGAAAGGGAGAAAAATATGCAGACAACAAAATATACGACCGCATTGGAACACCGGAAACTGTATCCAGGAGAAGCTGTAGATAAGTTCCTCAGCGATAATATCAAAAAAGGTTTTTACATTCACTCTTTCAGAAAAAAGGTGGCGAGAGGCTAATGGCTGATTACATCAAATCCGGAATATTTACAGATAAAGCCCTGCAGAACCTGATAAGCCATATTGAAGATGTCAATACTTCTTCCGACAATTCATTAAAATATACCTCCCTGAAAGCATACGCCCTTCAGGCCATGAAACACTCTGCAGGATATTTTTGAGATTTAATTTGTTTTTGAGCAGCCGCTGGCTGCTCTTTTTCTTTGCTGGCAGAAATCCCGCATATTAAATATGCAATCAAATTTGTTTTTCAAGAAAGGAGCAAAAAATATGTTAAAAAAATACACAAAACCGTATCCAACAATCGGGGAAATTATTGCAGGAAAAGGATTACGAATACGTCTCTTACCGTGGATATGATGAAAAACGAGACTTTCCCTCCGGCAACCGGCAATAATACTGATGGTGAGTTTTGCGGCTGCTTTAAAGTTGTGAACGGCGAAATCATACCGCTTGACGGTGATTATTATGGCGATGATGAAACAGTAATTGCATCCGAAGAGTGGACTATGCCAGATGAAGGTATTGAAAAAGGATTGACAGTTATCGTTGAGATGGACTTTGTGCCAGCAGGAGAACTGGACGAATATCTCAAAACTTATCGCGAAGAAAAAGAGAAGAAGAAAAGATGCTTAAAGCTGTTGATATTAAATGGGATGTGACCGACGACGATACTGACGAGATGAACGATGAGGCCTGCGAAATTCTGGAATCGCTTCCAACAGAAATGATTATTCCTGAAGGCATGACAGACCTTGATGAGATTTCCGACTGGCTGTCTGATGAAACCGGATATTGTCATGACGGATTCCGTCTTGTAGACCAGGACGGAAATGATGCTGATATGGCCTAGAAAGGAGAAAAAAATGAGCGAAACTAAAAAATTTTCAAAAAAGAATCCAGGACATCCTTGATGGCTTAGAATTTCGGACCGGAAAAAAGAAAAGTGCAGACAAAAAGAAGACTTAAAAAATGCTTCCGGAAAGAATGCGTTAATGCCTATTCTGCAGAAGAAGATGGCAAACCGAGGCTGTATCGCCGAAATGACCTGACAGCATGGGCAACAGAGACTTTGCACGCGGAGAAAAATATTTCTATGCCGAGCCGATAGACCCGAATGAGCCGTGTGGGAAACTTAAACTACAAACCCGAGATATATGTACACTTGCAGCAGGGCGCTGAGTGAAGAGGAGTTTGAGGCTGCGTTTGGAGAAGAAAAAAGTAATATTGTTTTTAGTACATACGAAGAGATGCAAAACGCATCTCTTTTTTCTTCGCGAAAATTGTTTTGTTTTGCCTTTTTCGGCATATTAAGTTCAGTCTAAAAACAGCAACGGAAAAATAGAAAAATTTAAGGAGAAAGAAATGCGAAAAAAGATTTGAATGACGGCCAGTTAAGCCTTTTTGAGCCTGCTGAGGAGAAAATCATCAAGCAGGAATATTCAGATATTATGAAGCAGTCATATATTGACTATGCAATGAGTGTAATTATCGCACGAGCAGTTCCGGATATCCGTGACGGGTTAAAACCTGTTCAGAGACGTATTCTTTATGATATGGGGAGCAGAGCTTGGGCTGGATTACAATAAACCTTACAGAAAATCAGCACGTATTGTCGGTGATACAATGGGTAAATTCCACCCGCACGGCGATTCGTCCATCTACGACGCAATGGTAGTGATGGCGCAGGACTTTAAGCGTGAAATCCCGCTTGTTGACGGCCATGGTAACTTCGGCTCAATTGAGGGTGACGAGCCGCTGCTTCACGATACACAGAAGCAAGGCTGCAGAAGATTGCACAGGAAAAATTACCTGGCTGACCTGGACAAGAAAGTTGTTGATTATGTCCCGAACTATGACGAGACAGAAAAAGAACCGGAGGTTCTGCCGGCAAAGATTCCAAACTTTAATCAACGGTTCTGAGGGTATCGCTGTCGGTATGACTACTTCAACTCCGTCGCATAACCTGGTGGAAGTTCTAAAAGCGGAAGAGCATTTAATGGATTCACCGGATGCCAGCATTGAAGAACTGATGGAATTTGTAGAAAGGCCCGATTTCCGACAGGCATTGTCGCAAACAGTGACGACCTTTGAGAATTTACAAAACCGGAAAACTTACGTGAATCAGATAAACAAATGGCTGCCAATCATATTTGGATGCCACCACCGTCCTGACCGTTCATTCTTTTATCACGGTCATAGTTCCAATATGTAAGATGCAGGAGAGCCTGTCGGAATTTTCAAGCATTTTGCTATTCTGGTTCTGGCGCCCATCATTAATTGCGGCTGTTGTTATGATGATACCGATGATTATAGACGGTTTTCACACAACGATTAACATCATATGAAAGCACGAATTTTAAAAGATTCATCACCGATTTTTGTTTGGTGTTGGAATTGCGGCATTGTTTTCATACTCCGTAATATACATTCCAAGCAGGATATAAATATGGCGTGACGCTTGCAATTAAATTAAAAATAACGCAAAAAAAACAAAGCCAGGATTTTTCCCTGGCTTTTTGCAATATAAATTACAATTTAAACGAAGTTTCACTGCTTTCCGCCTTGTTTTCTCATCAAGAATATATGCCATAACAGTAGTCATATTACTCTTTTCTTTTCGCAGTTTTATAAGTGTCATCAAAGTGCTTTGGCGTATGATGCCCAGTTTAAGATATTCAATCAGACCTGTTTCATCATTATTCATTAAAACCTGTTCACGATATTTTTTGCTGACTCTTCGCAGATATGTTTTTGTAGTATCATTTGGAGCATGTTTATATGATGCAATTGCAGTATCCCATTTAATATCAGGCTCAAGCCCATATTCATAAAAAACACTCCCACATTTGCTTCTAAAAGAAGACACTGCAAGATTCATGTCAGCTGCCTTTATGCTGTCTGGAGACATTGCCTGGCATAAAATTACCGAATCTGGCTTTTTAATCTTAACATATGTTGGTCCTTGCCTGAAAAAGTCTAATACTACAGCAGACACTAAACCATATGGCTCCTCGTTTTTGCAAGCTCAATACTCTCCGCACATGTAAAATTACCATAACCGATATACATAAGAGATGCAGGAATACAGACTTCATTAATGATACATCCACTGAACGCATCATCTAGTATCTGCGTTAATCCACGAAAAACGACATGCTGAACGCCAGAATTTTTAAATGCTGCCTCCGCAATTACTCTCTTACCTGTTCAGGAATCTCAACCGAACAGAGTGATTTACACCCATTAAATATATTAGTTTCATGTCCGAACCCAATTTCTTCTATACCGGTTCCAAAATCAACTTTATTTAAAAACTGACAGTCCTGAAAGCAGTTTGGCATCAACATACGCATTGAATCAGGAAAGTACACTTCTTTAATAAGACTTCTAAAAATGCATTTGCAGCAATTGCAACAGTCCCTTCTGGTATATGTAAGCACCAGTAACAGATGATGGACATTTAACAAGTGTAGTTCCATCTTTTGTGTATAAAAAGACCATTACGTGAAGAGTAATAAGGATTATCATCACATAATTCAAGTCTTCAGTCTCAAATTTAACATATGTCTCACCTGGTGCAACATCAATATCGACAATGTCCTGGCTGAGAGTGTCTACATATAAAGTTACCGTCCCAGACTCGTTTTTTTACCGCGTATGTACCACATATACCATTTTATTTTCATATTTTCCCTTTCTTTTCTTTGTTTTGATTTTCATTTTAATATGCCTGATTTTGCTGTAAGTTTCGTAAGATTCGTACAGATTGAAAAAGAATAACCTTCCCCAATTTTCTTAATCCCTGTTCCGAAACTGATATCTGAGATTTCTGAATTAAAAAAAAGCCATACGCCCTATTTTCACAAGTGAATCAGGAAATGACACTGAACTGATTCTTCCACGACGAAAGGCATATTCCCCAATTTCAGAGACTCCGTCTGGAATATCAACGTGTCCTGTTTTAAGTAGTGGACACCGAATCAATGTATGCATGTCTTTTGAGTACAAAATGCCATCAACTGTACAATATAATTTACTGCCTGGTAGTACCTCAATATTTTTTGCAATAATATCATATGTCTCATCTATTGAAAAATTACCCGATTTATCATCATCAAAATGACAAGCGTTTGAAATTCAAACTTAAAAGTCTGAACAAGCCTGAAATCATGTATGATAACACGCTTATTTTTTTGTAAAATCAACCGTTGGAAAAATATACGTCGTATTTCTCGGGACCTCAATCTCATCTGCATCAGGATTCACTGCAAGCAGTATCGTTCCAGCCATAATAATACCTTCATGATATCTCTTTTCCAGAATCATACGCTCAATTTCTGAATCTTCAAAAATACTGAGCCTGGCAGAGTTTGCTTCAATAAAACGTACTGATTCGGTATTAATGAAATGTATAGTTTTACATCCACGAAGAGCAAGAGAATCAATTGCCTGAACACCTATAAGGTCAATAGCTTCATCAGGCTCTACGCCAAACACATTTAAAAGAGTTGGCAGGCTCCAAAATGACTCATGAATCAGGACATTCCCACTGCGAAACTGTGTACTCTTTGATACTATTGTTCTTACATTTGGAAACATACTGTTTGGTACTTTAATCCATTCCACATTCTCATTAATAATGAGTTTTTAACACTTGGAAAAACATATCTTACTGTTACCAAATTCATACCTGTCATAATCAAAAATAACCGTTTCTGCATCCGTACTGCTGCATGTTATCCTGCCAAATGATATAGCATTACTGCAGTCATCTTTTTTGTAATCCATTTTATTTTCCCTTTCTTTATATAAATCATATTGTCAGTTTTAATATGCAGGAAAAACGGCAAGACAATATTTCACTGCCAGGGAAATCAGGCATATTGAAAATGTAAATACTAAAAACTTAAAAAGAAAGGAAAAAATCATGAAAAACAAAACTATCATCACAATTGCAGGAAGAACAGCAGCAGGCAAGAGCATTATTGCAAAAAGCTCGCAGAAAGACTTGGGCTTACGGTACTGAAATCGTATACGACACGTGCACCAAGACCTGATGAAATCGCAAACCCTGCAGACGCTGACCACATCTTCGTTTCTGAAGCAGAGTATGACAAGCTGACTGATATTATTGCCGAGACATGCATTAATGGGAACCGTTACTGCACGACAAAAGAAATTCTGAAAGACAGCGACTGTTACGTCATTGACCCTGATGGACTGTCATATTTAAAAAGAATCTGGAGCCAGGTTTTCGTCTTGCACAGTTCTATGTGTATGCAGATGAAGACATTCGCAAAAAAGAGATTTATGGAAAGAGGAAAGTCTGAAAGTGAATTTCGTGTGCGCAGTGATTCCGAAGATAAACAGTTTGCAGATTATGAAGATGAGCACGGATATGACATTATCATTTTCAATAATGGCAATATTGAAGATACAGTTGACATAATAGAGTCTTATGTAAAACTCATCATAAAAAGACAGGCTTGACGAAATTGAAGCAAAGAAAAACGGGACATGGGTTGAGCCTGAATCTGACGACGAAGAAACAGCTTCAAACGAGGAAACAGGCAATCAGGGAAGAAGAGGTTTGCTGCGATTCAACAACTGAGGCAGAAATGGCTGATTCAAAAAATGAACTTCCAGATGAGGAAACAGAAGAAAACGCTTCATCAGATGAAGATACTTCCCTTGTTTCTCTTGCAGACAGCATCCTCGACATTGATGCCGAAGAAAGCCCGGAGGCAGAAGACGAGGCTGCAGCAGAACCAAAGATTCAGTTTTGACCCATTCAGCCTTGACGAAGACGATTCAGCGGCGTTTGGGCTTGAAGACGAAGCCGAAACCTACCGAAAAAACTGCAGAAAATGTTAATGCAGAGCCGGAAGAAGATGACTCGCTCACTATTAATGAAACCTCAGAAGAGCTTACTGAAGAGGCTGAACAGAAAAATACAGACGACTGCGAAGACGCCGAAGAAGACCAAGACGATGAAGATGAAGATGCAGAAGCAATCCTGATAGATTGAGAAAGGAGATGACCGGCAATGAAAGTTAAACCTGTTGGAATAGACGAAAACATGCATGCTGAACTTTGCAAGCTTTTTCCACAAGTGCAAGGCAATCGCATTCCTTATATTGGACGAGCCTGTATTGTCAGAAAAAGAACAAAATGTTGCAAACGACATCTCTAACTTTCTCTGCAGCGTTCTGATTTGCGATGTATACAGTCGTAAGGCTCCTGATTATACAAATATTGCATTGTATGAGCAGCTAAAAATGCTGAAAAAAGGATGTTAAAAATCCTCCAGCGAGCGCCAGAAGAAGATATCTGTGCAAACGAAAGAAAACAGAAATGTTCGCAGACCTGGAAAATCTGTATGCAGACCTGGATGATTTACTAAAAAATTAATTTTGTTTTTAAAATATATACACATCGAGAAAAGGATATATCATCCTTTCTCTTTTATTTTGCAAAAGCCCTGTATTTATGCGGCTTTGCGGACCTGAAAAAATTTCTATAAAAAAAAGTTTCAAAAAAAAATTCTTTTTTATTTTATTTTAGCATATTATATGTGTCAACAAAAGGGACGTTGATATCGGCTTCAATTTTTAATCTGGTAACAAGTCCGGCAGAATGCCGGCGAGTTATCAATGGATGGCGTCTTGACGTCATCTCAATCCCGCCGGCAGGTATGCCGGGACAGTAGTGGATATTGATTCAGATTAGCCAAGGGCAGACATGCCTGACCTTGTATGGGTCCTTGTAAACACGGTTTGTGATACGATATAAAAAGAATAAGTAAAAAAAAGAGTGAAAAGATTTGGAACCGGGAGACCGCAGGTCGTGAGGAAAATAAATATTGAGGTCAACTCTACCAAGAGTATGCGTTATGGCTTACTGCGCTGGTAAAACTGGAGAATAGTATGTTTCGGCTATTTCAATGCGCGGTGAGGAGCAATAACAAGATAGCAGGCTTTGCCTGAGCACTATCGGCTTTTGCGCTTTAGGACGACGGGCGGATAGAAATAATTCCGCTTACGTAGTAGGTTAAACGTATGATGAGAACGAGACTTTAAAACAACGTTAAATGTTTTTCATCGAGCCGAAACAGTCGGAGGGGCAGCCATATAGGAGACCTTGATGTATGGCTGATGCCACAGGGGTTGAGGCGCAGTACCATGACCCATGCCTAAGTGCTGGATTACAACGGCATAGGGAAGCTCTTACCTTCGCGAAAGGCGGGGCGGGGCTCACTGTTATGATACCTGATAACAGTTGGTTAAGAATAGGATGCAGGGGAGTTCGTGGAGCATGCACGAATGCCCGTGATGATGCGGTAAAGGTGCCGAAGGGCACGCCATAAGAAAAGGAAACATGATTTCTTACGGTGCAGTAGTCGAGACGGATGACATGAGCGAAAGCGATGGCGTGAGGGCGGGCAGTACCAGCCGCCGACGCATAGTGCGGTTGGGTTTAACTACGTTGGGATGGAATGAGAGTTCCTGAAATGTCATTACGTATTATAAAAATGATTGGTGTGTAAAACATGGCTTCTGCCGGGTTTTGCATACCTTGCCGAAAAAGTATTATTCTTCATATGATGTGTGAGGTATGCTGTAGCATGCCCTGATTGACAAAAGGACTTGAAATCCAGGTCCGGAGTCTGGTGACAAGCCGGTACGGTAAATCACCGAACATATATGCGAAAACGATGATTTTGAAACGAAAACAGCGGGCAAATGCCCGTATGTAAATAATTGACAAAGTAGTGAATGAATTTGGACACACACATATGAAACCAGCCGGGAGAAGAGCCGGTGATAGTCTGGTAAATTTCGTGGATACGGTTACAGCCGTATTGCATAAACCGATTACCCAGAAAGAAAAAAAGGGCGCTTGCCCTGAATCCATACTCCGTTTTACGGAAGTGGAATCTTCACTCTGTCGTTATTGAATTGCGGAACCTTTTTTCTCTGTTCTGCATATCTGTTATATATAAGTATCTGCTACATATAATATAAGAAGAAGAGCGGAATGCTGTAATGTTTGCGGAAGTGCTGTTCAACTTCCGACTGGTGACAAAGAACTTTTGTTCTTTTGTATCACTCTTATTGCTGACTTGTTTTGAAACATTGCAATGTGAAACTTGGACGCTTATAACGCTGTCATACTGTAAGGCACATTTTTATGATATTAGGGTTGTTCTACGGGCAACCGGCTATCAAGGTTCACATAAGCGACGGCGAAACGACGACCGACGGGCTATCGTCATTTTGGTTACGTTCTAAACTTGTTTATGTGCATAGTCTCCTTGCCATTTTACTGGCCTACCATAGCCAGTAGAGTCGTAAGGAGAAACTATGCCCATTTCACTGTGACTTCACTCCTCTCTCTGGGCTTTCATCTCGCGCAACCTCTACTTTATCGACTAAAATCCACGTTATCGAATGCGGTGAATGTATTGAGTGGAAAATTCAACAGACAGCGAAAATTGTGAATGCGACACAACATCATGTGTGTCGTTTTTTATTACTGAAATAACATCTCATTACATCATAACTTCACATGCATTCGCGGTTTTCGCGTATGTCTTATACAACTCTTAGTATTTTCACACCAATGCATTCACGTAAAGGTGAGCGAGCAAATCCAAACTAACACATGCCATCAAGATTTGCTCGCTTACCTTTCAGTACGGCGGCAGCCAGCATATACAATATAGAGAACAGGACTTACAGTACGGTATTCCTCTTGGCGTATCAATACACTTACCCATTACGATAAATACCGGTTCAGTACCCGTTCGAATAATAGATATAAGTATTGCTTTTTGCTTTTCATCCGGACAGTGAATACTTATCAGACCAGCGCCCGATGAACATACGATAACCTCAGATAACATAAGCGTCAATTTTTCAGACACTATCGCATAGAGAGAAAGAAGTCCTCAGATTGGTAATGTATACATACACAATGACAGGCTGACAGCAAAGACATCAACATATGAGAGATGTGAACAGAGCATAAGAGTGTGATAGAGTAGAAGAAATAAAGAGAAGGAATGGAATAGAGATAAGATAGGAGTGACGAAGATGGTAAGTACGGCAGATATGATTTTTGGAGCATGCGTTCGATGCATATGCAGAAACGTATAAATAATAAGCCAGAAGGTGTTCTTTGGCACTGATGATGCCAGAACGGCGGAATACACCGGAATGGACTGGGGCGCTGAGAACAAGTTAAAGAACAGAACGAAGCGCATTAATCTGGAAGATGAGTAGACTCCTTTTTTATTGTTTTCTCGCAAAAAAAATCAAAAATATGTAAAAATCTGGTATACTGTATATATGAGAAATCAAACACTGCGAAACGCGGGAAAAATATATAGAAAAATGGAAGGAAAAATATGAGTAAGGCATTATCAGAATACGATGTTGAAAATCTGTTTATTGAACGTCTGGAAAGTATTGGATATACATTCGTAAAGTTAGACAATTATGAAGATGTGATTTCTAATTTTCGTGAACAGCTGGCAAAATTTAATGCGAAAAGTTAGAAGAAAAAGGTCATGCTGCGTCATTTTCAGACGCAGAAT
>VOFH01003588.1_pt1 | contig 14059 bp, 14 predicted proteins | sample 5384091 | NCBI WGS metagenome assembly VOFH01 (sample SAMN12384727, study PRJNA508395) | human gut metagenome | isolation source: healthy gut G | host: Homo sapiens
CATCGCGACCGGCGGCGACACAGTCGATATCGACCCCGTCACGGGCGACGTGAGCGTCAACGGCGAAGTGCTCGACGAGCCGTATATCGCCGAGAAGATCGACACGCTCACGCGCATGGGCGACCTGTCCTATCCGCAGACCATCCCGGAGGGATGCGTGTTCGTGATGGGCGACAACCGCAATAACTCGACAGACAGCCGCGACAGCCGTCTCGGCATCGTAGACGAGCGCTGCATTCTCGGACACGTGCTCCGAGTAGTGTTCCCGTTCAGTGAATTTGGATCGGTGGAGTAAGATATGAATATTCAGTGGTATCCCGGACATATGACAAAGACCCGCCGGCAGATGGCGGAGTATATCAAGCAGGTGGACGCGGTGTGCGAGGTGGTAGATGCACGCATTCCGCAGGTGTCGCGCAACCCCGACATGGACGAAATCGCGGCGGGCCGTCCGCGCATGATGATCCTCAACCGCATCGACCTGGCCGACCCCAACAAGACGGCGGTCTGGGCGAAGCATTTCCGCGATCAGGGCATGGCGGTCATCCAGACCGACAGCCGTGCAGGCACAGGCACGCAGGCGTTCTCGAATGCGGTGCGCACGCTGCTCGCGGACAAGATCGAGCAATGGAATGAAAAGGGGCTGGTCGGCAAGGCTGTCCGCGTGATGGTCGTCGGCATCCCGAACGTCGGCAAGTCCACGTTCATCAACCGCATTCTGGGCCGAAGGTCCGCGAAGGCGGCTGATCGCCCGGGTGTGACGCGCGGCAGCCAGTGGTTCCGCGTCGACAGCGGCATCGATCTGCTCGACACGCCGGGCATTCTGTGGCCCAAGTTCGACGACGAGCGCGTGGGCATCCTGCTCGCCTGCACGGGCGCGATCAAGGACGATATTCTGGATGTCGAGACGCTCGGCTGCAAGCTGATGGAGCTGCTAGCGGAGCAGGCGCCGCAGACCATCGTCGACCGCTACAGCGTCTCCATTCCCGAGGAGGAATGCGATTTTCTCGGCTACGAACTGCTTCAGCAGGCCGGAAAGCGGCGCGGCTTCCTGCTGCGCGGCGGCGAGATCGACACCGAGCGCATGGCGCGTATCCTGCTCGACGAGTTCCGCGGCGGCGTGCTCGGCCGCATCACGCTCGAGATGCCCGCGGCGGCAGAGTAAGGAGCGGACGGCATGACCTGGGAATACGAAGAAAGAGCATGGAAAAACGGCTTCGAGGCGGTCTGCGGCGTGGATGAAGCGGGACGCGGTCCGGTCGCGGGGCCGGTGTGCGCGGCGGCGGTCATCCTGCCGGGCGGAATCGTCATCGAGGGTCTGAACGACTCGAAAAAGCTCAGCGAGAAAAAGCGCGAGAAACTGTTTGACGAGATCACGGAAAACGCGCTCGCGTGGTCGGTCTCGCTCGTAGATGAGCGCGTGATCGACGAGATCAACATTTTACAGGCGACCTTCCGCGCGATGCGGCAGGCGGTAGACGGTCTGACCAGACCTGCGGATTTCGTCTACGTGGACGGCAACCGCTCGCAGGGGCTTGACCTGCCGCACGAGTGCGTGGTGTCGGGCGACGCGAAGATCCCGTCCGTCGCGGCGGCGTCCATCATCGCCAAGGTCACCCGTGACCGGCTGATGCGGCAGTTCGCGGAGCAGTACCCGCAGTACGGCTTTGAAAAGCACAAGGGCTACGAGACCAGAGCGCATGACGAAGCGCTGCTCGCGCACGGCCCGTGTCCCATCCACCGCATGAGCTTTTTGAAGAAATTCTACGAAAAACATCCCGAAGCGCCGCGATGAAGGGCGCGTGGGGTGAAAAAGCGGCAGCGGAATGGCTCGTCTCGCGCGGCTGGCATATACTGGAGCGGAATTACCGCACCCGTTTCGGAGAGCTCGACATCATCGCGGAAAACGAGCGGTTTCTCGTCTTTTTCGAGGTAAAAACGCGCCGGAACGCCCGATTTGCGGCGGCCTGTGAGGCGGTGACGCCGGCGAAGCAGGCGCGCCTCATTGCGGCGGCGGAGGCGTGGCTTCAGAGCGCTCCGGCCGACAAGCAGCCGCGGTTTGATGTGATCGAGGTCTACGGAGAGGAAGGCGCGGCCGCGCCGCGCATCCGCCAGATCGAAAATGCGTTTGGAGGGTAAGAATGAAACTGTTTGATCTTCACTGTGATACCCTGTATGAATGCTGCGAGACAGGAAAGCACCTGCGCGAGAACGATCTGCATGTCAACCGCGCAGCGGCGCAGAAATACGAGCATTATGTGCAGTTTTTCGCGCTGTTCTGCGGCGCATATCCGCCGGAGTCGCAGAAAAAGAAACGCTCCTGCCTGCTCGACACGCCGAAGGACGAGCGCCTCGCACGCATGCTGCAAACCGCGCAGACGGAGTTTGCGGCGAACGCGGACTGGCTGACGCTGTGCCGCAGCGGCGAGGAGCTGACCCGCGCCGCGGAAAGCGGCAAAGCGGCGGCGTTCCTCTCCATCGAGGGTGCGGAGCTGCTGCCCGAGCGGGAGGGCGCGCTCGATGAGGCGTATGACGCCGGCGTTCGTCTGGTGACGCTGACATGGAACTACCGCAGCCGTTTCGGCTGCCCGTCTGCCATCGACCAGAACGAGGGTCTGACTGACGGGGGGACGGCAGCTTGTGCGCGCGCTCGATGAAAAGGGAATGCTCATCGACGTTTCCCATCTGTCCGACCGCGGCTTCTGGGACGTCTGCGAGGAGACGGCGCGGCCGTTTGTTGCGACCCACAGCGACAGCCGTGCGCTCTGCCGCAACTCGCGCAACCTCACCGACGAGCAGTTCGCCGAGATCGCGCAGCGAGGGGGCCTTGTCGGCATCAACCTGTATACGCCCTTTCTCGTGCGCCAGAGCGACTCGATGCTCGACGATGCGATCGATCATATCGAGCGCTTTATCGGTATGTACGGCGAGAAGATCGTCGCGCTCGGCTGCGATTTCGACGGCTGCGACCAGCTGCCTGTCGGCATCGAGGGCCTCGGCGATATGTACCGTCTCGCAGACCGCATGCTCGCCCTCGGATACCGGGAGGAGACCGTTCGCGGCCTGTTCTATGACAACGCTTTCGCGTTTATACAGAAAATGCTGTGATAATCGGCTGTATTTTTTCGCATTTCGCTATTGCCGAACCATACCGGCTTGCTATACAATAATAAGGTATGGATTTTCCATGCGGCGATCAACAACACGTAGTATACAATACCACTGCGGAGGTTATGATAAATGGATTATGTAAGCACAAGAAACAGAGAACGCAAGGTTTCCGCGGCTTATGCCATCGCCAACGGCATCGCGCCGGACGGCGGTCTCTACTGCCCGACCTCGTTCCCTGCTCTCACCGAGGCAGACTGGAAAACGCTTGCGGAGAGCGACTACAAGGGACGCTCTGCGCTCATCCTCGGCAAGTTCCTGACCGATTTCTCGGCAGAGGAGCTCGCGGACTTCGCAGCGAAGGCTTACGCTGACGAGAAGTTCGGCGGCGCGGATACCGCTCCGGTCGTGAAGCTCTCCGAGGGCAAGAACCTGCTCGAGCTGTGGCACGGCCCGACCTGCGCGTTCAAGGACATGGCGCTCCAGATGCTGCCGCATCTGCTGACCGCGTCCTTGCGCAAGACCGGCGAGACGCGCACCGCGTGCATCCTCGTGGCGACCTCGGGCGACACCGGCAAGGCAGCGCTCGACGGCTTCCACGATGTCCCGGGCACCAAGATCATGGTCTACTACCCGGTAGACGGCGTTTCCCCGATGCAGAAGCTCCAGATGGCGACGCAGGAGGGCGCGAACGTCGAGGTCATTGCCATCCACGGCAACTTCGACGACGCACAGAGCGCAGTAAAGCGCATCTTCACCGACGATGAGACCCGTGCACAGCTCGACAGGGACGGCATGATGCTGTCCTCCGCGAACTCCATCAACTGGGGCCGTCTCGCGCCGCAGATCGCGTACTATGTCTCCGCATACTGCGACATGGTCAAGGCCGGCACGATCCGCCAGGGCGACAGGATCAATGTCTGCGTCCCGACCGGCAACTTCGGCAACATCCTCGCCGCTTACATCGCAAAGCAGATGGGCCTGCCGGTGAACAAGTTCATCTGCGCGTCCAACCGCAACAATGTGCTGACCGACTTCTTCAAGAAGGACGGCGAGTACAACCGCAACCGCGATTTCTATACCACGACCTCCCCCTCGATGGATATCCTGATCTCGTCCAACCTCGAGCGACTGCTGTTCTTCGCGTCTGACTTTGACGACAGGATGGTAGCCGAGCTCATGGCGAAGCTGAACGGCGAGGGCAGCTACAAGGTTGCCTCGGACGTATTCGCGAAGATCGCGGCCGACTTTGACGCCGGCTGCTGCGACGACGAGCACGCAGCGGAAACCATCCACAGGCTGTGGACAGAGGAGAAGTACCTGTGCGATACGCATACCGCCGTTGCGGTCCGCGTATACGAGGATTACCGCGCGCGCACGGGCGACGAGACTCCGACCGTGATCGCCTCCACCGCATCTCCGTTCAAGTTCTGCCGCGCCGTCATCGAGGCGCTCGGCGGCACGCTTGAAAAGGACGACGTGACCCAGCTCGATGTTCTGACCGGTCTGACGGGCGTACCGGCGCCCGCGCCGCTCGCAGCCCTCGCAGGTAAAACGCCGCGCTTTGACCGCGTGGTGGACAAGGCAGGCATTCTCTCGACTGTCGCCCTGCTCAAGGATCTGTAATGGCGCTTTACACGCTGGCCGACCTGCATCTTGCCACCGATGTCGCCAAGCCGATGGATATCTTCGGCGGCCGGTGGGAAGGGCATACGGACAAGATTATCAGGCATTGGCGCGAGCTGATCGCGCCGGAGGATACGGTGGTACTGGGCGGCGATATTTCGTGGGGCATCAGCCTCGCGGAGGCAAAGGGCGATTTTGCCCTCATCGACTCCCTGCCGGGCAGAAAGATCATTCTGAAGGGAAACCACGACCTGTGGTGGGAGACGGCCTCTAAAATGCACCGCTTTCTGGACGAGAACGGGTTTGCGAGCATTGATTTCCTGCACAACAACTGCTTCTTTTACGGAAAAACGGCGCTGTGCGGCACGCGCGGCTGGCCGTTCGAGGAGGATTTTTCCGATCCGCACAACGAGAAGATCTTCAGGCGTGAGCTGCTGAGACTTGAGGCGTCGCTGCGGCTCGGCGCCGCAGAGCAGCCCGAGGAGATCATCTGCTTCCTGCACTATCCGCCGCTGTACTCGACCTACCGCTGCGAGGCTATCGTCGAACTGCTCAAAAAATACGGCGTAAAGCGCTGCGTTTATGGGCATCTGCACGGAAACAGCCTTAGATACGCGGTCACAGGCGAGGCCGAGGGCATCGAGTGGAAGCTCGTTTCGGGTGATTTTGTAGATTTTACCCCGGTTTTTCTGAAAAAATAGAAAAAACTATGGAAATCATGAGAAAAATCTGATAGAATGATTTAGATACAATCGAAAGTATTTAGTAAGGAGATTGGCAACATGGAACTGAAAAACACTGAAAAGCTCGAGCACAGCGTCGTAGCTCTCACGATCGAGATCACCAAGGCTGAGTTCGAGGCTGCAAAGGACAAGGCATTCAAGAAGAGCGGTAAGAACATCACCGTTCCGGGCTTCCGCAAGGGCAAGGCTCCGCGCAAGATGATCGAGAAGCTGTACGGCGAAGGCGTATTCTTCGAGGAAGCTTTCAATATTCTGTATCCGCAGGCTATGGATATGGCTGTCGAGAAGTCCGGCATCAAGATGGTCGGCCGTGCAGACGTCGATCTGGGCGAACCGGCAGAAGAGGGCGGCCTGACCATCATCGCCAAGGTACCGGTTGAGCCGGAAGTTGAGCTGGGCGAGTACAAGGGCATCGAGGCGGAGAAGGAGACCGTAAAGGTACTTCAGGCTGACGTAAAGGCTGAGCTGAACCGCATGGCACAGCGCTTTGCACGCACCGAGACCGTTGAGCGCAAGGCAAAGAAGAACGATACCGTTGACATCGACTTCGAGGGCTTTGTAGACGGCGTTGCATTCGAGGGCGGCAAGGCTGAGCATCATGAGCTGACTCTGGGCTCCGGCGCATTCATCCCGGGCTTCGAGGATCAGCTGATCGGCTGCAAGGCAGGCGACGAGAAGGACGTAGTCGTAACCTTCCCAGAGGAGTACCATGCCAAGGAGCTGGCCGGCAAGGAGGCTGTGTTCAAGTGCAAGGTGCATAAGGTTGAGGAAACCATCCTGCCGGAAATGGACGACGAGTTCGCCAAAGACGTTTCCGACACCTGCGAGACCCTCGACGACCTCAAGAAGGAGATCACCGACCGCCTGAAGAACGAGCGCCAGGAAGCTGCTGACGCTGCATTCGAGGAGAAGCTGCTCGACGTTGTTATCGCGGGCATGAAGGCTGATATTCCGGAGGCTATGATCGACTCTCAGGTCGACACCATCGTTCAGGACTTCGGCTACCGTCTCCAGATGCAGGGCATGGGCCTCGAGCAGTACCTCAAGATGACGAACACTGAGATGGGCGCATTCCGTGCAATGTTCAAGGATCAGGCTGAGCGTCAGGTCAAGACCCGTCTGGCACTCCAGAAGGTCGCAGACCAGGAGAACATCACGGTTTCCGAGCAGGAGATCGCTGACGAGTACGCGAAGATGGCTGAGCAGTACAAGATGGACGTTGAGAAGATCAAGACCATCGTTGCAGAGTCCGCTCTGTCCGGCGACCTGCGCATCTCCAACGCTCTTGAGTTCATCAAGAAGAACGCCAAGGTCAAGAAGGCTTCCAAGAAGAAGGCTGAGGAGACCGAGGAGACTGAGGAGACCGCTGAGTAGCATCATCTCCATATGATATCACATGGAACCGGCCGTATGGCCGGTTCCATCAGCGTATCAGCGAACAAATTTTCTCCGCAATGCGACACGCATCGCGGAAATCCGAGTACAAACACCGACTCTTTTTCGAAAGGAGTTTTTCCAATGAGCTTAGTCCCAATGGTAATCGAGCAGACCGGCCGCGGCGAGCGTTCGTTCGACATCTACTCCCGTCTGCTGAATGACCGCATCATCATGCTCTGCGAGGAGGTCAATGACACCACCGCATCGCTCGTTGTTGCGCAGCTTCTGTATCTGGAAGCGCAGGACCCGGACAAGGACATTTCTCTGTATATCAACAGCCCCGGCGGTTCCGTCACCGCCGGCATGGCGATCTACGACACCATGAACTATATCAAGTGCGACGTCTCCACCATCTGCATCGGCATGGCAGCGTCCATGGGTGCGTTCCTGCTGTCCTCCGGCGCAAAGGGCAAGCGCTATGCGCTGCCGAACGCTGAGATCATGATCCATCAGCCGTCCGCCGGCACGCAGGGTCAGATCACGGACATGGCGCTTCACCTCAAGCGTCTTGAGATCATCAAGGAGCGCATGACGCGCATCCTGGCCGAGAACACCGGCAAGCCGTTCGAGACCGTTCACGCCGACTGCGAGCGCGATAACTTCATGACCGCGCAGGAGGCTGTCGAGTACGGCCTGATCGACAAGGTTTTCGATAAGCATTGATGAAATTCTGCTGAACAGAGGTGCAGTATGCCGAATTATAAAGATGAAAAGCCGCTGAAGTGCTCCTTCTGCGGTAAACCCCAGAACCGGGTACGCAAGCTGATCGCGGGTCCGGGCGTGTATATCTGCGACGAGTGCATTGGCGTTTGCACCAGCATTCTGGAGGATGAACTGGACTTCATGCCCGAGCAGCACTGCGGTCAGATGGCTGCGGCACGGCCGGAGCATCTGCCGACGCCGCAGGAGCTGAAAAACGTGCTCGATCAGTACGTGATCGGCCAGGACCGCGCCAAGATCGCGCTCTCCGTTGCCGTTTACAACCACTACAAGCGTATCTACCATCCCGAGACCGAGGTAGAGCTTCAGAAGTCGAATATTCTGATGCTCGGCCCGTCCGGCTCGGGCAAGACGCTGCTGGCGCAGACGCTCGCCAAGACGCTTCAGGTCCCGTTCGCCATCGCGGACGCGACGACGCTGACCGAGGCCGGCTATGTCGGCGAGGACGTCGAGAACATCCTGCTCCGTCTGATCCAGGCGGCGGACTTCGACATCGAGCTGGCCGAGCACGGCATCATCTATGTCGATGAGATCGACAAGATCGCGCGCAAGAGCGAAAATCCGTCCATCACCCGCGATGTCTCGGGCGAGGGCGTTCAGCAGGCGCTGCTCAAGATGCTCGAGGGCACGACGGCCAACGTTCCGCCGCAGGGCGGCCGCAAACATCCGCATCAGGAGTTTATCCAGATTGATACGACCAATATCCTGTTTATCTGCGGCGGCGCCTTTGACGGTATCGAAGGCATCATCCAGAAGCGCACGGGCAAGCAGGGGATGGGCTTCGGCTCGGAGATCAAGGGCAAGGAAGAGGAGCAGACCGACCGCCTGCTGGCGCAGATCGAGCCGCATGATCTGATGAAGTACGGCCTTATCCCCGAGCTGATCGGCCGTCTGCCGGCTATCGTCTCGCTCGATACGCTCGACAGAGATGCGCTCGTGCGCATTCTGCAGGAGCCGAAGAACGCGCTCGTCAAGCAGTATCAGACCATGTTCGAGATGGACAACGTCAAGCTGAACTTCGAGCCGGAGGCGCTCGTCAAGGTAGCGGAGACCGCGCTGCAGCGCAAGACCGGCGCGCGCGGGCTGCGTGGCGTGCTGGAAAGCGTGATGACCGACATCATGTTCAGCATTCCGTCCGACAAGACGGTTTCCTCGGTCACCATCACCCCGGAGGTCGTCATGGGCACGGGCGAGCCGGTGATCGAGCACGACGCGATGCCGGTGGACCCCGAGCCGCCGAAGAAGCACACGCGCAAGACAACCAAAAAGTGCATAATAAGACCACCACAGCATACGCGGACAGGATGTTTTTTCCTGTCCGCGCTTTTTATGGTGCCGGCCTTTATTCGTGAACAAAGTGTAAAAAGTGAAAAACAGAGGGATTTTGCCGGTTTGTGACAAAAGACAGAGGAAAACCGCTTTACAAATGCGCGGAAAAAATACTATACTGTCTTTATATACGAATTTTCCCTGCAAGGAGATACACTATGACAGAACAGCTTGGAACGACTGTAAGCCGCCTGCCGGTGCTTCCGCTGCGCGGCCTCGTTGCGTTCCCGAATATGATAATCCACTTCGATGTGGGCCGTCTGCTTTCCATCCGCGCGCTGGAAGCGGCGATGAAGAACGGTCAGACGCTCTTTCTGACCGCACAGCGCGACCTCAAGACGGACAACCCGTCCCCGAGCGATCTCTATCAGATCGGCACCATCTGTCAGGTCAAGCAGATCCTGCGCCTGCCGGGCGACAACATCCGCGTGCTCGTCGAGGGCAAGCAGCGCGCGCTCGTGCATCAGTTCTTCGCGGCACAGGACGACAAGAGCTGCATCTATGCTGAGGTCGAGCAGCTCGAGGACTATGTTTATGGCGTGACCGAACGCCGTGCGCAGGCGCTTGTCCGCACGGCGCAGGAGCGCTTTGCGGAGTACGCTGACAATGCGCAGCGCATCTCGCCCGATGTGGAGCTGACGGTTGCCGAGGGCGGCGACGCAGGCTTCCTCGCGGATTACATCGCGCAGAACATCAGTATCGAGGTCGCGGCCAAGCAGGACATCCTCGAAGAGCTCAGCATCACGCGCCGTCTGACCATGGTCATCCGCCTGCTCGGCGAGGAGACCGAGGTGCTGAGGCTCGAAAACGAGATCCAGGACGAAGTTAAGTCCCAGATGGATAAAAATCAGCGCGAATACTACCTGCGCGAGCAGATCAAGGTCATCCAGACCGAGCTGGGCGAGCAGGATGCAGCGGCGGAGGCCGAGACCTACCGTCAGCGCATCCTCGACCTCAAGTTGCCGCAGGAATGCGAGGAAAAGCTCATCCGCGAGGTGGACCGCTTCGCCAAGCTCGGCGGCTCGAACGCGGAGCAGGGCGTCGTGCGCACTTATCTCGATACCGTGCTGGATCTGCCGTGGCGCAGCAGGAGCGAGGAGCGCCTCGATCTCGAGGAGGCGCAGCGCATCCTCGACCGCGACCACTACGGCATGAAAAAGGTCAAGGAGCGCATCATGGAGTTCCTGGCTGTCCGCACGCTCGCGCCCAACCTCAAGGGACAGGTGCTCTGTCTCGCAGGCCCTCCGGGCGTCGGCAAGACCTCTATCGCGAAATCCATCGCGGAGGCGATGGGCCGCAGCTATGCCCGCATGAGTCTGGGCGGCGTGCGCGATGAGGCCGACATCCGCGGCCACAGAAAGACCTACATCGGCGCAATGCCCGGCCGCATCATGGACGCGCTGCGCCGCGCCGGTACATCCAATCCGCTCATCCTGCTAGACGAGATCGACAAGATGGGCAGCGATTTCCGCGGAGACCCGGCCTCCGCGATGCTCGAGGTGCTCGACACCGAACAGAACGTCGCGTTCCGCGACCACTATATCGAACTGCCGTTCGACCTGTCCGATGTCGTGTTCCTCACGACGGCGAACGATCTTTCGGCTGTTCCGCGTCCGCTGCTCGACCGCATGGAGGTCATCGAGCTGCCGAGCTACACCGAGGAGGAGAAGCGCCGGATCGCGCTGAATCACCTGCTGCCGCGCCAGATGGACAAGCATGGTCTGGGGAAGGGTCAGCTGGTTATTTCCGAAGAAATGCTCGCGAAGGTCATCACGGGCTATACCCGCGAGGCCGGTGTGCGCCGTCTGGAGCGCGTGCTCGCCAAGCTGTGCCGCAAGGCGGCGCGGCATATCGCGGACGGCGGCCGCAGACTGACGGTCTCGAACAGGAATATCGAGGAGCTGCTCGGCGTCGCGCCGTTCAAAAAGGATGTCGTGTCCGCGAAGGATGAGGTCGGCATCGTAAACGGCCTTGCATGGACGAGCGTCGGCGGTGAAATGCTCGAGGTAGAAGTGGCGGTCGTGCCCGGAACGGGCAAGATCGAGGTCACAGGCAACCTCGGCACAGTCATGCAGGAGAGTGCAAAGGCGGCAGTCACGTTCGTGCGCTCGCGCGCGGAGCAGCTGAGCATCGATCCGATGTTCTACAAGAACAACGACCTGCACATCCATTTCCCTGAAGCGGCTATCCCGAAGGACGGCCCGTCGGCCGGCGTGACCATTACGACGGCGATCATTTCCGCGCTGACCGAGGCGCCGGTGCGTCATGACGTCGCTATGACGGGCGAGGTAACGCTGCGCGGCCGCGTGCTGCCGATCGGCGGTCTGCGGGAAAAGACCATGGCGGCCTACCGCGCAGGCATCAAGACCATCGTCATCCCGAAGGACAACGAGAGCGATCTGCAGGATATTGAGCCTGTGGTACGCGAAAACGTCGCGTTCGTCGTCGCGGAGCATATGGACACGGTCATGGAGACGGCGATCGACTTCTCGCGCCGTCCCGGCAAAAAAAAGAAAACATCGCGTCGCATGCCTCCCAAGGCTGACGCTGAGACAACGGCGGTGGTACAATGAGCAACGAAAAAAGGCACCCAATCTTCATAATGTGGAATTCCTGCGTTCGGCGGTCAAGGAGAGCGATTTTCCGTTTGACAGCCTGCCGCAGATCGTTTTCGCCGGCAAATCCAATGTCGGCAAAAGCTCGGTCATAAACAAGCTGCTGAACCGCAAGAATTTTGCGCGTGTCAGTGCGCAGCCGGGCAAGACTATCCACATCAACTACTTTACCATTGACAAGCAGCTGTACTTTGTCGACCTGCCGGGCTACGGCTATGCGCGCGTCTCCAAGGCAGAGCAGCAGCGCTGGGGCGCGCTGATGGAGACCTATTTTGCGATGGGCCTGCTGACGCTCGGCATCCAGATCGTTGATATCCGTCATAAGCCGACGCGCGATGACATGACGATGGCGGAGTGGTTCCGCGCATCGCGCAGGCCGTGGGTGATTATCGCCAACAAGCTCGACAAGATCAAAAAGAGCCAGATTGAAGGCAATATTGCAGAGATCCGTCAGACGCTGCTCCTGCCCGAAGAGGTTCCTGTCATCCCGTTCTCGGCGGAGAAGGGCATGGGCCGTGAGGAAGTCCTGTCGATCATCTTTGATCACGTCGCGCGAAAGGAAGAGTAACATGAATTTTCTGCGCCGATTTATGGCAGGCCGGTACGGCAGCGATCAGCTGAACAACGCGCTGTTGCTGCTCGCGATCGTTCTCATGGTGATCGAATGGGTGATGAAGTGGAACTGGATGAGTATGTTCATTCTCGCGCTGTTTATCCTGTGCTACTTCCGCATGTTCTCGCGCAACATTCAGGCGCGCTACGCCGAGAATCAGAAATTCCTCCAGAAGTGGGGGCCTGTCTCGCGCCGCCTGCATAATGCTGTGCTGCGCTTCCAGGATCGGAAAATGCATCGCTACTTCAAATGCCCGAACTGTCATAAGCGCCTGCGCGTCCCGAAGGGCCGCGGCAAGATCACGATCACCTGCCCGCACTGCCGAACGCAGTTTGTCCGGAAAAGCTGAAAAACCGTTGATTGCGCAGATACAAGACGGTTTCTTGATTTTTGACGCGAAATATAGAAATGTCGGACGTTATTCTGCGTAAAATCTATGGAATATTACCAGTTAGCTCTTGCAATTTCTGCAAAATGCCGTATAATAAGGTTAACATAATATTCAGGGGGCGAGTCCGATGGCCATAGACCAGTTAACAGCAAAGATTTACAATAAGCTCAGCAAAGCCAACCTCGCAGGTGCAGAAGGCAAGGTTGCCGTTCAGTTCAATCTTACCGGCAAGGTAACGGGCGTTTTCTATATCGAAATCCTCGATGGCGTTCCGTCTGTAATGCCGTATGAGTACATCGATCATGATGCAATCGTGTCCGGTTCGCTGACCAACATCGAGAAAATTTTCAGCGGCAAGCTGATTCCGCAGGTTGCAGTCGCAGAGGGCAAGATCAAGATTGAGGGCAACTTCGACAAGGTTATGCTTCTGGCCGAGCTGATGAAGTAAAGCAGATAAAACAGGATAATGAAAAAGGCTCGCCGCAACGTCCGGCGAGTCTTTTGTATCAAAAAGATGCGGAAAGAGGGCAAAATATGAAGAAAACAAAAAGAAATCGGAACGGAAAAAGGATTGCTGTTGATATTGTTGCGTGTGCATTGTCTGCGGTGAGTGTGGCTTTTTCCATTGCGGCCTTCGTGATCAGCCTGGTTCGGAGAAATTCCGACTGAATTTTTGAAAATAATGCTTGACTTTATGCCTCTCACTGTGGTATTCTATTAAAGCTGTCGCTGAGAGGCGCGGCGGTCGAACGGAAAAGCGGCTTGAAAAGAACGAAAAAAGTTCTTGACAAACGGGTTTCGGTTTGATATAATAAATAAGCTGTTTCGAAAGAGACGGCGATCAGAAAAGTTTGATTTTTGAAAGATCTGCTTCAAAAACTTCGAGAAAGTTTTAAAAAAAGTTCTTGACAAACGAAACTTCATCTGATATAATAAATAAGCTGTCAATGAGACGGCATCCGAAACCTTCGGAGGACAAAATGCTAACGCATTTTGTGTACCTTGGTCGATTTCCTGATGAAATCGACACGCGGTGCAATTTTCCGCTGAAGGCAAAGGAAAATTGCACCTTGTAAATTAAACAACGATGTGCTTAAAATTTTGTTCGATATGAACAAGGTTGTAGTGCGAACCTGAAATTTCGAGAGTTTTTTACTCTTGGTAAATCGCTGGAAGTCACAACTCCAGTTAAAACAAAGTGACACGTCAGACTCTAAAGTCGGTTAAAACGAGAGAAATTTCGTTCTAATACAATTTTTAGAGAGTTTGATCCTGGCTCAGGATGAACGCTGGCGGCGTGCCTAACACATGCAAGTCGAACGGAGTCGTTTTGGAAAATCCTTCGGGATTGGAATTCTCGACTTAGTGGCGGACGGGTGAGTAACGCGTGAGCAATCTGCCTTTAAGAGGGGGGATAACAGTCGGAAACGGCTGCTAATACCGCATAAAGCATTGAATTCGCATGTTTTCGATGCCA
>VOFH01002595.1_pt1 | contig 14043 bp, 28 predicted proteins | sample 5384091 | NCBI WGS metagenome assembly VOFH01 (sample SAMN12384727, study PRJNA508395) | human gut metagenome | isolation source: healthy gut G | host: Homo sapiens
ATCATCAACCGTTTTTATGATATTGCCGATGGAAAGATCCGTTATGACGGTATCAATATCAATAAGATCAAAAATCGGATTTACGTCGTCTCTCTTGGCATGGTATTGCAGGATACGAATCTTTACCGTCCGATGGAAAAAATATCTTCATTACGGTAATTTAGAGGCATCGGATGAGCGTGTATCAGAGGCAGCAAAATTAGCCGAGCAGATGATTTTCACCAGGCTGCCGGATTGGCTATGATACGATGCTGACCGGAAATGGAGAAAATCTTTCTGTTTCGGGGGCAGCGATGCTTTTATCGATCGCCCGTACGCAGCAGCAGCCGATCCGCCAGGGTTGTGATCCTTAGTGAAGCGACATCTTCTGATCGATACGAGAAACCGAGGCACCAAACAGTAGGAAAAAGGATGGATGCACTGATGGAAGGCAGGATAAAATGTTTGTCGTACTTTAGACTTTCGACGCACCGGATGTCATTATGGTCTTAGAACACGGCAGGATCATGGAACGTGGAAACACATGAGGATCTGATCGCACAAAAGGAAGATATTATCAAAGCTCTATACCGAGCATTTGAAGAGTAGGGGAAAAGGGAAAGACTATGGGAAAAATCGTAGTAGGAATCCTGGCACATGTGGATGCGGAAAAACAACCTTACGAGGGAATGTTATATACCAGTGGGGCAATCCGACTATGGGAAGAGTAGATAACCGGGATGCCTTTTTAGATACCTATGCATTAGAGAGGGAAAGAGGAATCACGATCTTTTCGAAACAGGCAGTGTTCCCACTTGGAACCACGGTGACACTGTTAGATACGCCGGGACATGGATTTTTCTCCGGAAATGGAACGTACATTGCAGGTGTTAGACTATGCGATCCTAGTCATCAGCGGAGCGGACGGTGTGCAGGGACATACCAGAACCCTCTGGATTTGCTCAGACGTTAGATCCCTGACTTTGTATTCGTCAATATGGATCAGAAGGAACGGATGCAGAGTGCTTTTGCAGGAGTTAAAGAACGTCTTAGAGAAGGCTGCGTGGATTTTCTGCAAAAGAGATGCGCATTTTTATGAGGAAGCGGCAGTCTGCAGTGAGGATGCATTGAAGAAATTTTAGAGATAGGAAGATTAAAAAGGAGAGCCACAGGAGCTGTTTTTGTGACAGACAGCTCTTTCCGTGTTTTTTGGTTCGGCACTCCGGTTAGAAGGAGTAAAAGAATTGTAGAGCAGATGCAGGAACTGATAAAAGTCCCAGCAAATCCCGAAACATTCGGGGGCAAAAAGTCTTTAAGATCGCAAGGGATGAAGCAGGAAACCGTCTGACCTATTTAAAGATCACGGTGGAAGCCTGAAGGTGTGCTGTGATCGAGGGGCAGAAGGTAATCCAGATCCTATTTATTCAGGAGAAAAATACGAGGCAGTCAATGAAGTAGAAGCCGAAGTATCTGTGCGGTGACAGGTCTGTCCGACACCTATCCGGGCGAGGGTCTCGGAGCGAACAGGGGACGTATCTCCGGTTTTAGAGCCGGTGTTAAATTATCAGGTGATCCCAACGGAAGGCGATGATCCGATCCTTTATTGCCAAAACCGGGAATTAGAAGAGGTTTCGCCAGCCTTCATATTGTAATGGGGAAGAGGCATTGCAGGAAATCCATGTACAGTTGATGGGGGAAGTCCAGCTAGAGGTTTTGAAAACACTGATCTATGAACGGTTTGGCGCAGAAGTGGAATTTGGACAGGGAAACATTCTCTATAAAGAAACGATACAAAAATACCGTGGAGGGAGTCGGACACTTTGAGAACGCCGCCATTATGAGGTACATTTATTGTTAGAGCCGGGGAGAACCGGGGAAGCGGTGTGCAGTGTATGTCTGTCTGCAGTGAGGATTTATTGGGCAAAAACTGGCAGCGGCTGATCCTCACATCTGATGGAAACAGAGCATAGAGGGGTTCTGACCGGAGCACCGATTACCGATATCCGTATTACGTTAGTATCAGGAAAGGGCACATTTAAAGCATACAGAGGGCGGAGATTTCAGACAGGCGGTGTACCGCGCCGTCCGTCAGGGCTTAAAGCAGGCAGACAGTGTTTTGTTAGAACCCTATTATGAGTATCGGTTAGAACTTCCATCGGAAAATGTCGGGACGCCATGACAGATATCGAGCGGATGCATGGAACCTTTGGACTGCCACAGACAGAGCTGGATGACAGAACCATTCTTTCGGGAATGGCACCGGTCAGCACCATGCGGATTACCAGAAGGAAGTCCATGCCTATACCAGAGGGAACGGAACACTGCAATCTTACGCTAAAGGGTTATGCACCCTGCCATAATACGGAAGAAGTGCTTGCGGCAACCGGTTATGATTCGGAACGGATACACTGCATCCGACGGGTTCCGTATTCTGTGCGCATGGAGCAGGTTTTCTCGTTCCGTGGTACGAAGTGAAGGAATATATGCATCTTCCATCCATTATGCAGGAAAAACCGTCAGATTCCTCCGAAGAAAAACAGACAGCTTACCGGTGTCAAAAGAAACCGATCTGGATCGATACGGAAGAGGTAGACCGCATTATCGCACAGTCCGTTGGTGCAAATAAAAAGCAAAAGACTCTTCCGCAAAAAGAAAGTACCGGAATATTATAAGTCTACTTCAAAGCCGAAAAAGCAGGAAGTGCAGGAAGAATATCTGTTAGTGGATGGTTACAATATCATTTTGCATGGGAGAACTTTAAAGGATTTAGCACAGGGAAAATATGGATGCAGCCAGAGGGGAATATTCTGCTGGATAAGTTGTGTAATTATCAGGGAATGAAACAGATGGAAGTCATCGCAGTCTTTGATGCTTACCGTGGCGGGGACATCAGACAGAATGTTCGGATTATCATAACATTCATGTGGTATTTTAAAAAGAAGCAGAGACAGCAGATCAATATATTGAAAAATTTGCACATATGAACGCATCGAAGTATCAGTGGCAACTTCCGATGGGCTGGAACAGATCATCATCCGTGGACAGGCTGTCGGCTGCTATCGGCACGCGAGTTAAAAGATGAGATAGAGCGAAACGAAAACTTGTTGTTTGAAGAGCATCCGCAGGAGTCAAAAAAAGTTATCCCTTTCCCAAAGGGGGATATTATAATGAGTGAAATGAGTCAAATCATAAAATGAGGTATTGCCAATGCAGCTTGGAATGGATGTGCTCTATCAACAGACGCAGAAACTTGCATTACCCTGCAGATGGAGCAGTCCTTATCCGTTTTGGTAGATGGGAAACCGGAAGAATTGAACCGGTGTATTGAGGAAGAAGTTCTTTCAAACCCGATGTTAGACTATGCAAAAGAGCCTGAAAAAAAGAGGTTCGCCGTTCAGGGGAAGGATCGGCTATTACAGCAGAAAAAGACGGAAGATACCGATTATCAGTCGTATCTCAATGCGATAGCGGATGAAAAGAGCGAGGATGCTGAATTAGCAGAATATCTGCGTATGCAGTTATATACAAAAAAATCAGTCCACGTCGCCAGAAAATAGCAAATATCTGATCGAGTGTTTAGAAGAGTCAGGATATTTAAAATGGACATGGATGAGTTAACAAAAAGGCATCGGACTATCGAAAAGAAGAGTTAGAGCGGGAAATCCGTTTTATGCAGACATTAGAGCCGTGTGGCGTTTTTTGCAAAGAGATTTAAAAGAGTGTTTGTTGTTACAGGTGGAGGCGAAGAACAGATGCAAAGACAGGCACGTCTTTTGATCGGAAAAATATTTAGATGAAATAGCACAGAATAAGATCCCCAGATCAAAGCAAACAGACCGGACTTACAACGGCAGAGATCACAAAAACGATCCAATATATTAAGGAAGAATTAGAACCTGTGCCGGGAAGAGGTTATGGATGTGCAAACAGAAACGAATACATTTTATCCGGATATTACGGTAAAAGAAGATGAAAAAGGTTACCGGATCATTTTAAATAAAGAAAAGTACATACCTTAGAACTGAACAGGGAATATTTACCAATGTTAGGGCAGGTGCACAGCAGCGAGGAAAATAAATATTTAAAAGAACAGTATCAGAAGGCAAAAAATACTGCTCGGAATATCGGAAAGAGAGAAGAGACACTTGCAGCAGTAGCAGAGGCGATCGTGGACTGGCAAAGAGAGTTCTTTGAAAAAGGAAAAGCCTCTTTAAAACCAATGAACCTTTTAGACATTGCACAGGAACTGGATGTCCATGAGTCAACCGGTCAGCCAAAGGCAGTGCGGGATAAATATTTAGAATGCACTGGGGGATTTTTGAATTAAAATATTTCTTTTCCAATAAAACCTCCGATGGAAATAACTGCAATGTGCTGACCTGTATTCAGGAGATTATCCGCAGCGAGAATAAGCAAAACCATTATCGGATGCAAAAATCGCAGAGCAGTTAGAAAAAAAGGGGATTCGGATATCGAGAAGAACCGTGACAAAATATAGAGAGCAGATGCAGATACCAAATACGCAGATGCGAAAGTGAATATGTGTAAAGAAAAGGCAGGAAAATGCATGAGTAAGACACAGAGAATTGAAGAAAAGTAACGATACATTATGAAAAAGGTATCCATGTCCCGTGTGGCAGCGACCATTGTACAAAAGGCAGATCGTCTGCAAAATGAATATAACGTACTCTATTCCGTACACAGAGAGGGACTGCACAACGTACCGCTGACCAGTATTTTATTAGTAACGGCGTTGAAGGTCAAAAAAGGCGAAGAGATCTACTTAGTGACCGAAGGAGAGCAGGCAGAAGAAGCATCGAAAGAGATGAAGCAGTTCTTAGAGGGTGATTTTTAATATCAGCCAGTCAGAACTGAATCAGGTGGACAATTTGTTGCAGGATAATGTCATCACGGCAGAAAATGTCTACAGTAACATCGAGAGCGGACTTTTAGTCGTAGACAACCAGCACGATCATTATCTATAATACAGAGGCAGAGCATTTGTTTGGGATTCCGGCAAGAGAGGTGCTTGAAGAAAAGTGACAGAAGTTTTCCCAGATTCCAGACTGCCGGAGGTCGTAGATACCAAAGAACCGATCTTGGGTTATACGAGAGATCAGCAAATCGACCATTGTAGTAAATACGACACCGGATCAAAGGCCATCAGTACCTTTGAAGATGTGTGACTGGTACAGATTTCGTGGAATTTGAAGAAGAAGTCAAAGAGCGGAGCGATATCTTCAGATATTAGAAGCCGTAGGACAGGATCTGTGTTTGACAGGAGAATACCGTTACCTATATTAATGGTTGAAATTACCGGAAAATATTTCTGAGGGCGATAACATCCATGAGATATCTCAAATGGAAAGCCGTATGCGGGTCTTAGAAAAAGGACAGAAGATCATGGGCGAGATCAGCCGAAAAACAGCAAAAAGCGTAGTGGCAAATATCGTTCCGATCATTGTCAATCAGCAGATCAATGGAGGAATTTCCGTTGTAAAAAAATTTAAGTGAGATAGAAGAACTGATCGACCGTATCAGTCATCTTTCCCGCAAAGACAGAATTGAAGAAGAGCTGCACCGCCGTAAAATTAAACCCTGCTCAACCCGGATCGTAGGAGTCAGCAACAAACTTTACGATGCCATGAAATTAGCAGCAAGACGGCGGACAATAATTTTAATGTCTGATCCGCGGAGAGAGTGGCACCGGAAAGAACTGATCGCAGAGGCGATCCACTATTCAGTGAACGTGCCACACAGCCGTTTATCCGTGTCAACTGTGCATGATCCCGGAAAATTTATTGGAAAGTGAAATGTTTGGTCATATCAAAGGTGCTTATACCGGAGCGATAAAGACCAAGATCGGTAAATTTGAACTTGCCGATAAAATTACCATTTTTTAGATGAGATTGGAGGAACTCGATAAATCCATGCAGGCAAAATGCTGCGTGTCATCCAGAAAAAAGAATTTCAGCGGGTTGGCGATGACCGCACGATCACCGTGGATGCAAGAATTATTGCAGCAACGAACCGAAACTTAGAAGAATTAGTCGAAAACGGAGAATTCAGAGAGGATCTTTACTATCGTCTGAACGTTATTCCAATCTGGCTGCCGCCCGCTTGGGAGCGCCGGGAGGACATACCGGTACTGTCGGAATATTTTTTTGAATAAAATTGCAGAAGAATTGGGCTGTGAGCCAAAGAAGCTGAGTGGCGAAGCCATGGATGCCCCTGATCCACTATTCCTGGTAAAATATCCGTGTTAGAAAACGTCATGGAACGTATCAATATCTTAGCAGATGGCAGGGAAAGTGCAAAAGAAGATCTGCCACACTACATCAGTGAAAATTATCACACCTCTGTAAATGATGAGGGGTACCGTCGGAGGCAGTCACGGAAAACGGACTTTATGACAGGACTGTCCTTAGGAAAAACATCCGCGGAAGAGATCGTAACAGGAAATGACGAGATCATGCCATGGGAATATTATGAGTTTGTTCCGTTGTACGAAAATAAGAAAATCTAAGTCTGCCTGAGTTAGGCTGTGCTGGAGTGACGTGTACGTCTTAAACAGCCCCGTCCATGGGGTGTTAAGACTTTTGCTGCCGTCCATGGCAGCAAAACACTATACATTAGCAGGCAGACTAAGATTTACTAATTTTCTCACACAGTCACAAAAGCAGAGACCATCTTTTGCCTCATAATAAACACAACCTTCCGTCTACAATCCGTCAATCCAAAATCAAGATTTTTTGAACATAAAAAATAGTTATATAGTATTTATATAGTATTTATATATTTATTTATCATAACCGTTTCGTCAGCAGTTTTTTTATAGCGGTTTTTATGCCAGATTCAGATTCACAGCGTATATGACAGCCGGCACCCGGCAGATATGACAAAGAGACTTTTTGTGCAATGGAGATGAAACTCAGGGAAATGCGTCGCCCACTGGCGCATTTCCGCATTCAAGGTTCATCAGATGGTCTGCACAAGGAACCTTGGAATATCTGCTTGGGTGCGGTTGCCACCCTGGAAAATATCTGTAAAAATCAAACTATCTGATATGCCTAAACCCATTCATCAGATACTGCCTGCATAAATCCCTAAACCCATATAAAAATTCTCATCAATTAAAAAAATATATGACTATAAAAACTTGGCACGAAATTTGCTATATAAATAAACAACAGAAAAAAATAACGACAGGAGGTTTTAAAATGGCTACAAAATATATCAGTGTATGCAAAAAATCAGTGACGCAATCATGAAAACAAAGACTTTTAACAGACCTTGACAGAGAGATCGGTGACGCAGACCACGGTGTCAACATGGCAAGAGGTTTTACAGAGGTTATGAAACAGCTTCCGGAAGATGAGGAAGATTATGGAGTAGTACTGAAAAAAGTTGGTATGGTTCTTCTTTCTAAGGGAGGAGCTTCCGGACCACTTTACGGAACCGCTTATATGAAAGCCGGAGCAGCAGTCAAAGGAAAAACATCCATTACTTTAGAAGATGCAAAGGCAATGTTGACAGAAGTCATCGGCGGTATCAGATGCGCGGAAAAGCAGTCAAAGGTGAAAAGACCATGTTAGATGCATTAGAACCTGCACTGGATGCTCTGACAAAGGGAATCGAAAATGGTGATGATGCAGAGACCTGCTTAAACGCAATGTGTGAAGCTGCAGGGAAGGCGTGGAATTTACAAAGACCATCCGTGCAACCAAGGGAAGAAAGCAAGTTACTTAGAGACCGCAGTATCGGACATCAGGATCCGGGTGCAACATCTGCAACGATTACATTAGAAGCAATCCGGGATTTTTATCTGGAGAATAAATAGAGCAAACAGGAGAGAGGCTTGAAATGGTAGGAGTATTAATCGTATCTCATAGTAAAAAAGCGGCAGAAGGTATCTATGAATTAGCAGTACAGATGGCAGGAAAAGATCATCGTGTGGTAGCAGTCGGAGGAATGGAAGACGGAAGTATCGGAACCGATGCGCTCCGTATCAAAGAAGGAATCGAGCAGGCAAACGGCGGAGAAGGCGTAGTATTACTCGCAGATTTAGGAAGCGGTATCTTGAGCTCCCAGATGGCAATTGACCTGTTAGAGGAAGATATTCCGGTTCAGATCGCAGATGCTCCGATCTTAGAAGGAGCCATCAGTGCAGCAGTACAGGCAGCGATCGGCGGCAACTTAAAAAGAAGTTATTGAAGCAGCAGAGTTAGCAAAACAGGTATCAAAGCTGGAATAAAGTTCAGAATAAAAAATAAATGAGGTGAGTAAATGAAATCAGCAACATATACAATTACAAATAAGATGGGAATCCATGCAAGACCGGCAGCAGATATTAAAAGCTGGTCGGAAAGCATAAAGTGATGTAACCATAGCAACAGCAACAAAAAAGCAAATGGTAAAAGCGTATTAATGTTGACAACATTAGGAGCTAAAAACGGAACAGAAGTAACACTGACCGTTTCTGGCGAGGATGAAGAAGAAGTCTTTACACAGCTTGATGACATGTTCAAAAACCATTTTATGAGGACTAGAGGTGGAGCAGATGCATAAGACAGGTAATGTTATTGGTAGAAGGAGTAGCAATTGGAAAAATCCAATTTCTCAATGCAGACTATGAGGAACAGATCAAACGCTATATGACAGGCACTGAGGAAGAAGAAAAGAAGAGATATCAGGGAAGCGCACACGCTGGCAAAAGATGATTTAGAAAGCCTGTTAGAAGACAGGGACAGCTTATCAGAAAGTGAAGCAGAGATCATAGAGGCGCATCAACTGATGATCGACGACATTACTTTGAAGATGCGATCCTTGGTTATATCGAACAGAAAATGTCAGCACCATCGGCAGTCTTAAAAGCAGTCGATGATTTTAAGGCAATGTTTGAAGAGATAGACGATGAGTATCTGCGTGAAAGACAGAAGGATATCGTAGATGTCGGTAACCGGCTTTTAAGAAAAATTACTTCATATGAAAGAGTTTTCCGTAGTAGGTGCAGATGTCATCTTATGTGCAAAGGACATTGAACCGTCCATCATGGCAGGACTTTCCGAAAAACAGGTCAAAGCGATCCTGTTGGGAAGCGGAAGCAAGACCTCTCATACCGTGATCATCGCAAAGGCAAAAGGCTTTGTGACCATGGTCGGTGTGGAGTTAGATGAGACGGAAATTGCAGATGGCGATGATATCATCGTAGATGCAGTCAAAGGCGAGATCATCTTAAAGCCTTCCGAAGAAGAGTTGAGCCGTTATAAAGAACAGGTTCAAAAACAGGAAGAGCAGAGAAAATATCTGATGGGCAAAGCAAAACAGCCTGCAGTGACAACGGATGGAAAAGAAATACTGGTATCTGCAAATATCAGCAGACCAATCCGACATGGAAAAGGCAGTAGAGTATGGATGCCATGGAGTCGGACTATACCGGACCGAGTTTTATTTATGGAATCAGCACAGCTTCCGGATGAAGAAAAAACGGGCAGCATACCGCTCCGTTGCAGAACAGGCAGGAGGTAATCTGTGTGATCCGTACACTGGATATCGGCGGTGACAAGCATTGTGACTGCTTGAGCTTAGAAGAAAGGACAACCCATTTTAGGTTTTCAGGGCGATCCGAATCTGTTTACAACAAAAGACATGTTCAAAGTGCAGCTTCGCAGTATCTTAAGAGCAGGACTCTATGGAAAACTGGCGATCATGATCCCAATGGTTACCATGTTATCGGAAAATCTTAGAGACGAAGCAGTTGATCGAAGAAGTCAAAGAAGAGATGCGAAAAGAAAACATACCGTTCGCAGAAGATGTTCCGGTCGGTATCATGGTAGAGACACGGCATCCGCAGTCATGGCACCGTTATTTGCAAAAACATGTAGATTTTTCAGTATCGGTACGAATGATTTAGTACAGTATACCTTAGCGGTAGACCATGAAACCAGTCAGTCAGCTATCTGTATGATTACTTCAACCCGGCAGTGATCCATTCTATCCACAGAGTGATCACAGCTGGCACATGAAGCCAGGCATCTGGGCAGGTATGTGTGGTGAGATGGCAGGAGACAAACTGGCACTCCCATTCCCTGTTAGCACTGGGAATTGATGAACTCAGCATGAGCGCTTCCCAGGCACCGGTCAAAAAAAAAAAGAACAGATCCGCAATCTTGAAAGTGGGATCTGTGATGTGGATAAGATCCTGTCACTGACGACCACCAGAAAGAGTACAGGAATACTTACAGAGTCTGTTATAAGCAGTTTAGTAGAATGAACCTGGTAAAAAGTATCAATTGGGTAATAAATACCAAACAATCAGAACCCTAAAGCAAAAGATGTGAAAAACAGAGGAAAAAAAGTTGGCACGGTTTTTGCTTTATAAATAAGTAACATAAAAATCACAAAACGAAAAGGAGGAAATACCCTTATGAAGAAAAAATGATTAATAACCAGACAATATTGTAGACGAGATGTTAAACGGAATGGTGGCTGCTCACCCGGATTATGTGAAAAGAGTAGACGGATGTGACGTACTTGTCCGTGCAAACGGATCACAGGGCAAAGTTGTATTGATCAGTGGTGGTGGAAGCGGACATGAGCCGGCACATGGCGGATTCGTTGGAAAAAGGTATGTTAGACGGAGCAGTAGCAGGTGCTATGTTTACATCTCCGACACCGGATCAGGTTTATGAAGCGATCAAAAGCAGCAGACGGTGGAAAAGGTGTTCTTTTAGTAATCAAGAACTACACCGGTGATGTTATGAACTTCGAGATGGCAGCAGATATGGCAGCAGACGAGGCATTGAAGTAGAAAAAGTTGTTGTAAATGATGACGTTGCTGTAGAGAACAGTACATGGACAACCGGAAGAAGAGGTATTGCGGAACAATCTTTGTACATAAATGTGCAGGTGCATGCGCAGAAAAGGTGACTTAGCGGCGAAGTAAGCAGTAGCAGAAAAAGTTATTGCAAATGTACGTTCCATGGGAATGGCAAGTGCTCCTTGTACTGTACCGGCAGCAGGAAAACCCAAGTTTTGAGCTTGCTGATGACGAAGTAGAGATCGGAATGGGAATCCATGGCGAACCGGGACACAGAGAGAAGATCCGCAGCGTTGCTGAGACAACAGATACATTGATAGAGAAAATTTTGCAAGGCATTTACAATGCAGGCGACGAAGTAGCTGTTATGGTAAATGGTCTGGCGCAACTCTTTACAGGAACTCTATCTTTAAACCTGAGAGTATCTGAGGCATTAGCAGAGAAGAAACATCAAAGTAGCAAAGACATTGGTAGGCAACTACATGACATCTATTGATATGGCAGGATATTCCATTACACTGCTGAAATTAGATGCTGAACTGAAAGAACTTATAAATGCACCGGCAGACACACCGGCATTCGTACAGGTTTAATTGGTTTGACATAAACAAGCCATAACCCCAAAAATAGTATTACCCCCTTTTATCAGACTGCCGTGGATTCCTTGCTCCACGGCAGTTACGTTTGACATATTTTGCAAAATCCATTACTATAATAACAGTACAAAGTAAAACCCCTGCCAAAGCAGGGCTTTTTTCTTTCCTTTATCAGATGCAATAAAGATATAAAAAATATTTTGCAGGGTCTATAAAGTAACAGGAACTTGTAAACAGACAAAAAAGAAAGGACAGGAGTATGACATTTGGGTATTTATTAATTGCAGCTATTTTGTTTTCCTGTATTCTGGCAGACCGGTTTCCGGTAAGTTCGGAATCCTGCCCTTATTTTATTTATGGCAGTAGGAATGATTTTTGGATGTGACGGACTATTCAAAATTCAATTTGATAACTATGGGGTGGCAGAAAAGGTTTGTCCGCTGCCTTAGTCTTTATTATGTTTTATGGTGGATTTAATACAAAATAGCAGAGTGCGAAATGTGTGGCAGTCAGGCGACGATACTTTCCACATTGGGCGTTCTGGTCACGGCAGGGCTGACCGGAGTATTCTGCTATTTTTATGTTACATTTTCCTATGTAGAGGAGCTTTTGATCGGTGCCGTTCTTTCCTCTACGGATCTTTTTGACAAGCGTGTTTTCTTTTAAGGGGCAAACATCTGAACTTAAGAGATGGAACGGCTTCCTTATTAGAGATTGAGTGGAAGTAACGATCCGATGTCCTATCTGTTGACGATGATCGGAATTTCGCTGCTAGGAAATGCCGATGGAAATATTCGCTGATGATCTTTATGCAGTTAGCATTGGGTATCTTAGTCGGATTGGTAGTAGCACTGATCGGAATCGTACTTTTGACAAAGACGAATTTTATTCCGGAGGGATTAGAGACGATCTTTGTCATTGCGATCATGATCTTCTCCTTTGGTCTGGCAGAGCTGATCAGGGGGGGAACTCTTATCTGAGCGTATATCTGTTGGGAATCCTGTTAGGAAACAGCCGTATCGAAATAAAATATACTGATCCGTTTTTTGACGGTGTGACAGGATTAGCGCAAATCCTGATCTTCTTCCTGTTAGGACTGCTGGCATTTCCGCATGAATGCCGGACATTATGGTACCGGCATTATTGATCGCATTATTCCTTACTTTTGTGGCAAAGACCGATCGCTGTATTTGGCATCCTGCTTCCATTCCGGTGCAGTATCCGGCGGTGTCTGCTGGTTTCCTGGGCGGGGCTTCGGGGGCGGCATCTATCGTGTTTGCGATCATGGTCATTGCAGGCGGCGGAGATATCTCCCTTAGACCTGTTCCACATCGTATTTTGGTTGCACTGCTTTCCGTAGCCTTCAGGGTACGATTGATCCCAAGGTAGCAGAAAAAATTAAATATGGTAGACAATTCTGCAGATGTCAGCAAGACATTCAACGACTATCAGGAAGAATCGGCAATGACACTGATGCGGATGTATATCCCAAAGGACATAACTGGGAAAATCACAAAATCTGTGAAGTCAGCATACCGACCGGAGCACTGGCATTGATGATCAAGCGGGACGGAGATACGATGTTGAACGGAGACACCAGGATCTTAGCAGAGGACAGTGTGATACTCAGCGTTCCGGCATATGAATCGAAAGAAGATGAACATTTAGGAAGTATTGATCGAAAAAAGTAATCCATGGTGTGAGCAGCGGATGCGGGAACTGAATCTGCCGCAGAATCAGTTGATCGCACTTGTAAAACGCGGAGAAGAAAATCTGATCCCAAGTGGAAGCACCAAGATCCACAGGGAGATATTGGTACTATCGATAATTACATAGTCAATCTGTCAATATAAAATGCATAAACTAACAGGAAGAACTGCTTTGGAGACGTTATGCAGGAGTATTACAAATTTTATCAATGAGCCATTGCCATATTCCTATAAAGGCAATGGAGGCCGTTTATTGACATTCAGACCATGTATCTGCATCATGATAAGCATTTGCAGACCTATGTGGACAAATCTGAACAAGGCACTGCGGAACTATCCGTTTTACAGACCTTTACGTTTAGAACAGCTATTGTGCAACTTAGAGTATGCCGATGGAGATCCGTACACAGATCAGAAATAATGCGGGAGGAGCCTATAACCATCGTTTTATTTTTAACGGATTATCAAAAGGCATGGACAAACACAGGGAGAGTTAGCGGAAGCAATTGACCGACAATATGGAAGCTATGAGAAATTCAAGGAAGAAATTTACCGGGGCAGCATTATCGGTGTTATTTGGTTCCGGCTATGCATGGTTTGTGATTGATCCGCAGGGAAAATTAAAAATAGTCACAACGGCAAACCAGGATACACACCGCTTGCAGGAAATCTTGCACCGGTATTAGTCATTGACGTCTGGGAACACGCTTATTACTTAAAACATTTTTAATGTGCGGGCAGACTATATCAAAGACTGGTTTGAAGTCGTGAACTGGAGATTTTCAGAAGAACAATATAAGAAGAATTCCCCACAGGTCAGGGACGTTAGTCCCGACCTGCACTGGAAAAATATTTTATCTTTTCAAATATCTGGCAAGATACACAAACGGGGTATCGGCAAGGCTGGTCACTAAAAATGACATAGCTTGACAGTGCAATG
>VOFH01000105.1_pt1 | contig 14001 bp, 29 predicted proteins | sample 5384091 | NCBI WGS metagenome assembly VOFH01 (sample SAMN12384727, study PRJNA508395) | human gut metagenome | isolation source: healthy gut G | host: Homo sapiens
TGGGTGGCCCGGGCATGAACAGCCGCTTGAACGTCTCTCTCCGTGAACGTCGTGGGCTGGTCTATAACGTAGGTTTTGGATAAAGCGGAATCCGATCTGGTGAAGTACATAAGGCGGAAGCCTCCTGGTCCGGTGCAGGTAAGTCTGTTTTGTCTACTGTTACCGTCAGGCGAATGCTATTGGCCACGCAACTCCCGTCGGCGCTACGAAAACTGAGGTAGGCTATCAATTCATCGTCCTGCCAGTCGGAAGGAAGTTGAAGTTCTGCATGTCGGGCGGAACGTAGGGCGGCTTCCGTATCGTAAACAGCTGTTTCTTCGTCTTTGTTATATACTAATAACATGGTTATGTCCGTATCTTCTGCATTTCCCATGCCACTGTTGTCCTGCCAGTTAAAGTGCACCTTATTTCCGTTTTGTGTGGCTGTACCTTCGAATACCGGCATCAGGGTTCCCATAGAAACCAATGCCCGGTCAAAGTCTATTTTGATTTCTTTTCCACTGCCAGCCACGGCTCTTTTCAGAGTGTAGGACATAGCGGAGTTGAACGCGGATTTATCCTGTGTAAATTCCTTGTAGCCAATACGTATGAAAGGTTTTATAGCTTTCAGGAAGCTGAATGCCGTGGCGAATTTACCGCGTTGTTCCTGTTGTTTCGGTGTGCGCGGATTGCTGACTTTGGCGGCCCGTGCACGTATATAGTAGTTTGATTTCCAGCGGAACCCTACTATCGGTCCCACTTTACCGGAGAAACCTCCGAGAATGCCCTGGTTGATAATTCCCATGATATCGTGTTTTTAATTACTTGTTTCTGTCACTGCGCAAATATATGGAAAATAAATCTCTTCAACCCGCTCCCTGTGCTTTTTTGCGTTCATTTGCGTCATTTTGCGTAGATAACTCTTTGATCTTCTTTATTGTATTATGACCTGTCTCCGTTACACCCGGAATGCACTTGCTCCGTACCAAGGCCGTACTTTCTTCGGTCAGAGGTACCTGTGAGTGGAGAAGGTACGGAGCAAGTGCATTCCGGATATGGTTTTAGATAGGGTTTGTATTGCAATGAAACACTCTTGTTATAAGATAATTCCGGTTAGTTAATTTTTAAATGTGAATTCGTAAAATATTGATGTTGTATTTAAAATATATTGCTTGTAATATGAATTTATTAAATGTATAATCTAAATTTTTAATCATATGTTTATAATATATTGAATATATAATAATATTATTTATTATATTTGTGATTATTATGGTTTATGTTTATGAAATAAAACACTATGCCTTTCGTGAAAGGTCTCAATAGAACTCTTTAATAAAAACATAGATATTAAAAAAGTAATGAGCAACTTGAGGTTTACCTTATATCTGGTATTGATTTTTCTCGTCGCATGTCGGCAAGAAAGTTCGTTAGAACGCGCATTAGCAGCTTCCGGGGATAACCGGAAAGAGTTAGAATTGGTTTTGGATTACTTCAGGGGGAGATAGTTTGAAGTATAAAGCGGCTTGTTTTCTTATAGAGAATATGCCGGGAGCTTTTTGCCGTAGACGAAAAAATTGTGGCAGCTTGCCAGCCTTTCTACCAAATGTATGATTCATTGTCGCATACCTACGATTATGATTCTCTGTCTATATACGACCAGTATCCCAGGGGTAAAGACTGGGGAAGGCAGATAGACAGCTTGTGGAATGCATATTCCAGCTATAATAATGAAAAGCTGAAAAAAGGATATGTGTATTGATATTAAGACCATTAAAGCTTCCGGTTAATAACGGAAATTGAGCAGGCATTTCGGGTATGGAAAGAGAATGTCTATACCAGAAACTATTCTTTTGAAACTTTTTGTGATTACATTCTGCCTTATCGCCAGGAAAACGGTTTGTTGGTGGATAGTGCACGCCAGGTATTCTACAGTAGGCATCACGGACAGTTTTTGCCAATCCCGGAAAAAATATGATAGAAGAAGCGGATTCTCTGTTACGATTGTATAGTTACATAGGGCATTCGGGATTTCATGCTACCGGTATTCCTATATGGGATGTTGCTACCTTAGAGAAGTTACGTCACGGGCTTTGCACGCACAAATGTTGGCATAACGCATTGTTGTTTTTCTTCTTTTAGGTATAGCGGCTGCCACTGACATCGTTCCTGCATGGGCCAATAGGGGAAGTTCTCATTCGTGGAGTGTATTGATTGAAGAGGGAGATATTCATCCTTTTAATCCTTTTTGGGAACAGGACTTGTGGCAGTATAAGCGCCTTTACAGCAATATGGATTATCATAAATACTGGGACGCTTCCGTCTGCCTAAGGTTTTCAGGAAGACATACCGATATTATATGGAAGGGCCGCTGGCAGATGGAGTGCCTGCTAAGGATATACCTGAAGCTTTCAGAAGTTTAAGGAAGAAAGATGTTTCGCATGAGTATTTTGATACGGTGAATGTGAGGATAAAGCTGCGTAAGATGCCTTCCGGCACGAAGTATGCGTATCTGTGCGTATGGAATTATAATAACTGGAAACCTGTTCATTGGGGAAAAATAACCGGGGATGTGGCGTTGTTTTCAGGAATGGGAAAGACATTGTTTATTTGCCCATGTACTGTATGGACGGAGAGATGGTAGTGGCGGCTGATCCTGTATTGGTACAGAAAGATGGAAAGGTGCGAATACTTTATCCGGAGGACACACGGGAAGAAATGGTGACTACACAGTATACAGGAGTACTGGCTTATCCATTGAACAGGTACAATAACGGGATTATAACCGGAACAGTACTTAAGGGAGGAAGGTTTATGGTAGATGGGGAGATACTTTGTGTGTATTTCCGGAACAAATAGAATTGAATAGCCAACGATTGCAAGTGCAATCCAAAGATTCGGTACGTTATGTACGGATGATGTTGCCTACCAAAGGAATGGCGCTAGGCGATTTGAAAATTTATAAGAAGACTGCTTCGGGAGAAGAATCTCTGAAGAATGTCCGTTGGTTAACTGAACTTCCTTTGTCCTATAAAGAGGAATCGGCAGACTGTGTTTTGGATGTTTATTCTTCAACAGGATATAGGATGGATTTGGATGAAAAGTATGCGGACTTGGATTTAGGAGAATGTTGCCGGCTGGCGGAGGTGAGCTTTTGCCCGTATCTGGATGTGGAGTACCGGGAAAATGAGACTTACGAACTTTGCTTGTGGCAGGATGGTTGGCAAGTCGTTACGAGCGCTAAAGGAGGGACGTTTTGCGTTTTACGGATATCCCCGAAATGCATTGTGGCTGATCCGTCCTGTTTCGCAAAGTGGGCGGAAACATGTACGTCCTTTTTGTGTATGAAACAGGGAGGTTTATTGGTATTGATTAACGAGTTGGGTGATATATGAAAAACATGGACTTAGGAATTTTAAAGCGTTTTTTTTTGAATATCTTGCATATTGAGAAGAATGCAATCGCAGGTGGGGGTGTTTGTCCTGCCATATTGGAGACGGGAAAGAAGATTGTTACCGGAGGGGGAAATCCCTTCGATATTTATCCACTAGGAAATGGACTTCATTTTGATTCTGCCAACAGACGGCTGTTTCGTAAAGAGAAGGCGGTTTATTACCCGGCAAGCTTCTACATTGCTGCTAGCCTTTTTGAAAGCGGAAAATTGCAACTTATCCATATCGGAGATTTGCGATGTGTTGTGGCCGGATGGTGGTGGTACTTCCGAACGGGTATATACTGCTGTCAGAAGGCTGCGTGCCTTTTTGGTGGGAGATGTGCGCAGGTGCAGTCATTCTAAATGGAGATTACCATTATCGGCTGAAAATCCCGGTTTCATCGGAGGAAAACGAGAAAATACATAATCTGACACGATCTGACATAATCTGACAACAGTTAAAAATGTCTTGATGTCAGATGTTTAGTCGAAATATATTTGATGTTTTCTTTTAGGCATTCTACCTTTGAAGAACGTGAGAGCTAAAAGGGTAGCAACCGATTATAGCCGAGTAGGCTCATACTGACAAAAAAATAAGGGTGGAAAGAAGATATGATGCAATAAAAACGGAACAGATGGAGTGCATTTGATTGAAGTATGGCGTACCATCTGTTCCATAACCCATTAATTAAGAAAGGAGGGCTATGCAAAGGTAGTGATTTTAAATCGAAAACGGAAAAAAGGTTTCAGGTGTGACGATAGCGCAGCATGAATCTTGTTTTTTTAGACAGGCAATGTCTTAGCTTTAATTGCATACTTAGTATGCTTAATATTAATAATTTAATAAAAGATTATGAAGAAATTTATGAAAGTGGCTTTTGTTGCAATCTTTGCAGTAACTGCTGGATATGGTGTTTATTCTTCGCAAAAAGCTGATGTTATGTCTGAACTAGCATTGGCTAATGTGGAAGCTTTGGCAAGTGGTGAAGGTGGCAATGGTGAAAATCAATGTTATCAAGTTTATACACCTGCAGATTGGTTTCATAGTGATCAAATATTTGTAGATTGTTATACTTGTACTCAGAAAAAAGGGCGCAACTTTGATATCAGTCGTTCTTGCTATAGAAACTAATTTTTATAATGCATGATCAGAGATGGTTAAAATGAGAATGATTTGAATAATAAATCTGGAGTTTTAACCATCTATATTAAATAAATGAAGGTATGATATTAAAAATATTGTTTTGTTTTTAATTTTGGCTTTACTTTGTGGATGTTCCCATAAAGGGCGGAAATTAATAGGTATAGTGGTTTTGAACAAACTATATCTGTAAAGAGTACAAAATAGAGATCCCTCCTGTTTTTGCTTTTATCCTCAGGAATCTTTTTCTTCTGAAAGATAGATTGATTGTATTGAATGAGAAAACAGATACTTTATTTCAAGTGTTTAGTATGCCTGAGCTTGAGTATCAAGGGCAATTTGGAATAAAAGGGGAAGGACCTAATGATTTCCATTTACCTTCGATACAGGCTGTTAGCTATACGGAATCTGGCTTTATATTAAGTGATTTAAATAAGTTGAAAGCTATAAATTGGGAAAATTCAGAACCTCATATAACTTCTACGGACATGCCTTATCAATTTCAATATTTCAATGGCTTGATGGAGTTGAAAGATTCTTTATATTGTTGCAATACAGAGTATGGTTCGGAGTATGAATTGAGGTTTCTTTATCCTGATGGAAACTATGAAGAATTAGGTGTGTATCCTGAAGAGGTAAAACCTAGGTTTAAGGATGCGTTGGCGCGTAATCAGGTTTATAATAGTTTGTTGGCAGCTAAGCCTGATGGAACTTGTGTAGCTGTTTTCTACCAACATTTACGCAGATATCGTATTTATAATGCTAATGGTGAACTGAAAACGGACAATGTTTTAGATATTCTTCCATGTCAAGAACTACCTGATGTAAGGGATGAGAATAGGTATATTCATCCGATAGCCCTTTATGCTACTAATCGCTATATCTACACTTTAAATTTGGATATGACAGCAAATGAGATAAGTAATAAGGTTAGTAATCCCAGCATCCAACTTTTTTGACTGGGAAGGTCACCCGTTGAAGCGATATCAATTAGATCGTTATATAAGTTCTTTCATTGTGGACGAACAGAATGGGATTTTCTATGGTGTGTTCGTGGAAGATGAGAATTCTATTTATAAATTTGAACTGTAGCGAATTAGATAATGATGGGTGTGCAAAGGATAAAAAAGAATTAGTCCTTCTTTTGATTGGGCTTGTGTATGGTATCTATGTTGATGGGCAACAGATTTCTTATGTGAAAATGAAGGGTGATACTTATAAAATTGATATGATGGCAGACTGGAAACTTTGTACAAGTGAACAGATTAGTAAAAAGCCAATGAGACGGAAAATAGCAGGGTATGAAACGGTATGTATGACTAGGATTTGTCCTGATTACAATCTTGGAGTTTCAGTTTCTGTTTTAGAATTCAAGGGCTGTAAGGATTATAAGAAAATACAAAAATGGATAGCTTGAGTTTTTGTGGATAGCCAATATTATAGTACAGTAACTTGGGGTAAGCCTGGTTCTGTGAAAGTGAAGCAATCTGTAGAACTGGTGTGTATGCCTGTTAGACATTTGGAAACAGGCAAGAATATATATATGAGAATGAAAAAGTGGTATGTTCAGGGAAAGGAAAATGTTTATCTTATAGATTTTGTATCATCTTCAACTTTGGGATGGAATAAATGGTTGCCGGAAATGGAAAGATGATTCTTTCTTTGAAAGAAATTGATTGAAATGAAAAGTGAATATGCCAATAGTTAGATAGATTCTGTGGCATATGGACAAGATAATTTTGAAAATGCAGATATAAGTTCTTTGGAAGGTAGAAATATGATATGAAGTCTTTAATATGTATATGGATTGCTTTATGCTTTATTGGTTGTGGAAACTCTGAAAAAAAGGAGGTTCTAGAATTAGTAAAAGAATGGAATGGAAAAGAAATTTTTTCCAACAGAGAGTTATACCACTGTCTTAGGGAAAGATACTTTTTATGATGGAAGAAAATCCAGAATATAAAGTTGTTGTTTATACGGATTCTGTGGGATGTACTAGTTGTAAATTGCAATTACATCGTTGGATGGAGTTGATGCATGAGGTTGACTCATTGGCAAAGGGACGTGTTTCTTTTTTTTTTATTTTTATTCGGAACGTAAGAATGAGTTAAATGATATTTTTCATCGTTTTAATTTTGTTTATCCTGTGTATTGGGATGAAAAAATGAGTTTTATCGTTTGAATCGTTTTCCCTCTGATATAACCTTTCAAACTTTCCTGTTAGATAAAAGCAATAAGATAATAGCTATTGGGAATCCTGTTCATAATCCTAAAATAAAAGATTTATATATGAATATAATTCAAGGGAAGGCAGCTTCCGAGAGTGAGGAATAAGAACAAAGATCAATATAAAAGCACTGACTTGTCTTTGGGTGCTTTTGATTGGCAGCAAGAACAAACGGTAGAGTTCATTCTTGAGAATACAGGTGAGCGGCTTTTAGTGATAAATGATGCTAACCTCCTGTGACTGTACTACGGTCGGTTATTCAAAGGAACCGGTTCATCCTAAAGGATTCTGTCGCTTTATCGGTGACATATATGGCAGAGCAGCCGGGGCGTTTTGATAAAATCATAAAAAGTGTATTGTAATGCAGATTCTTCTCCTATCTTATTGAGGATAACCGGGAAGCAAAATGATAGAAAGCTAAACAGGGCAACCCTCTTTGAAAGAGATATAACCTATTTTTAGTTTTCTGAGTAATATGATTACTATTGTAAGTACCTTTTGTCTTTAAGGTTTTTTTTTTTACTTGTTTATTTATGAAAAGAATTGAATGTATATCATGTCTCATGATGCTGTTGATTGCCTGTATTGATTGTCGCGAGAAGTATGATGATGTGAAATGTGCATAGTGTGTTGAGAATAAAACAATATAAATATTTATTGTATGAAGCGTGTTTGTTTTTATTGTTCTGTATCACATTAATGGCATGTACAGAACAAAAGTTGCAACAAGATATGGAACCATTTCCTGAGGAAAAGTTACTTTATGCAGAGAGAATAAGAGTAGATGAAATTATAAACCCAGAGCAGATGGTACTGAAAAAAGCAAAAGTATATTGGTTACGGACAGTAGAAATCATGATGCCATGCTGTACCAATACTCTCTGCCTGAGTTTAATGTGTGTTTATAAAGGGGGGGTAAAAGGACAAGCGGAAGATGAGTTTCAAGTTTATCCCAGAATTTGGAGAACATTGACCGATAAAGTTTATATAGGAGGATACACAGAGTTCTCTCTTAAGAGTTTTAGGATGGATAACACGTACCATCTTTCCTTTGAAAAAAAATACGAATTGCCTATTTCCAGTGATATTCCTAATGATAGACATATAGTGAGAGATTCCCTCTCTATATATAATGAGACAGACAAACTTGCCATAAAGAAAATTAATTTGAATACCCGGCAGGAAGCAGGGCAGATTTTATTTGAGCCGGATGATCATCCTGAAAAATACTATTATGAGAATAATGGAATTATGATTGCAAATGACTCTCTGATTATTTATGCATATGTGTATAATAAGAAACAGATTGATTTTTTATAGTGTGGATAGCATGAAACTTTGTAAAAGGCTTGTAGGGGATAATATCATTCCACGTATAGTAATTGGTGATATAGAAAATAGTCTGGTTTATTATGATGAATTGGTCGCGGGTAAGCGCTATTTCTATGCAAGAGGCCAAGGAAAGAAAAAGAATGCATTATAGAAGTTTTTGATTACTCCGGTCATTCCATAGCTAAATATATTTTGGATATTATGCCGGGGGCTTTTGATGTGGACGAGGAGAATAGAATTATTTATGGGTATAACAGTGAATTTTTTGAGGATGGTTTCTTGAAGTTTACTTTTTAGCTTATTATGGTTTGATGAAATAAAGCTATATTGTAATTTGAATGAAGCTATTTCAAAAAAAGAAAACTCTCTTGGTTTGTCGACAAGTTGTTAAACTTGTTTTTGATAGGCTGTGGATTAGTGGCTCTGTGGGTATTACTTCAAGTAACCTGTATTGCCACTTTAGGATTCCTTCGTACTCTATGGAGCCTGCTTTGCTTCCGGGGATAACATTCTGGTGAATAAGTGGGTGATGGGTGCCCGTATCTTCAATATTTGGGATGCCGCAGAAGATAAGGAGGTGAAAATTTCCCGTCTTCCGAGATTAGGCAAGATTAAGAGAAACGATGTATTGGTTTCAATTTTCCTTATCCGGCCCGGTGGGACAGTATCGGCCTGAATTTAATGACTTATTATGTGAAGCGTTGTGTGGCATTACCGGGCGATACATTTGAAATAAGTCAGGCGCATTATAAAGTGCGCGGTTGTAATATGCCGTTAGGAAACGTAGATTCTCAGGATGGGTTGAGGCGTATCATAGAGAATGGGGAGAAAGGGATTGGAGAATTGTCATGAGTGGTTATCCTTATAATGAACTGGTAAACTGGGATATTATGAATTTCGGTCCTTTGTATCTTCCCGCTAAAAAGGCGATGAAGTGGAAATGAATCCTGAACATGCCGCTTTCTATAAGAATGCAATAGAGTGGGAACAAAAAAAGAAACTCTTCTTGCGTGGAGATACCATTTTACTGAATGACAGTGTGATATATGCTTATCGCTTTAAAGAGAATTATTACTTTGTTACTAGGGGATAAAGTGATGAATTCTCAGGATTCCCGCTATTGGGGACTGTTGCCGAAAACCTCTAATCGTGGGCAAGGCTGTCAGGATATGGAAGTCGGTAGATAGGGAGAAGGATAGGATAAGATGGGATAGAATATGGAAGAGAATAGAATAAAGATATGGATACATAAAATAAAAGACACAGCCGTTGTGTTGTTACATTTTCTTGCTGTTTGCTCTCCACTGAGCCTGGTCTGTGTAACAACACCTGAACTTCTTGCCGGAGAAACTATCGGGCAGTGGGTTTGGTTTGGAAAGGCTGTATTGTTTTCAGCCGGTTGTATCGTTGCAGCTTGTCTGCTTCAGCTTTCGATGGTTCTTCTAGGAAGAAGATGTTATCCTTTTCGTGTTTTTCCGCTTGTGTATCATGGAGTCTGATACTTCTTGGAGGAATTGAAGCCGTTTGGGGACTACGTCAGTTGTATGGCTTTTCTGCTTCCGGTCATTTTCGTTATGCACTTACCGGTTCTTTTTTAATCCCGGTCCGTATGCCGGATATCTGGCAATGGTACTACCTGTCTGCCTGCATCATTATATGCAATTCGGGACATGGAAGTGGATGAGCGCTTCTTTAAAGTTGGAGAAAGTGACGGCGGGAGTAGTGGGAGTACTGATTCTTTGCGTATTACCGGCTACAATGAGCCGTTCGGCCTGGGTGGCTGCCGTGATAGGTTGTGTATGGGTGATATACATGCATCGGGATAGGCGTAAATGGAATATACTATGGAGAAGGTATAAAAACGATATATCTCTTATGGGATAGGGATATTTTTGTGTTGATAGTGGGGGAGGTGCCGGGGCTTTTCTTCTTGAAGCCGGACTCTGCTCTGGGACGTTTGTTTTTATGGAAAATAACCTGTCAGGCTATAACCAAGTACCCTGGGGATGTGATAAGGGATTCGCTTTTGCTTATGGTGAGGCGCAGGAAGCTTATTTTTCCCAGGGAGATTATGCCGAGTGGGAGAAAGGGTGACCGGAAGTCCGGAATATGCATTTAATGAATATCTGGAATTGATTCTGACACAGGGACCTATTATCTGTATAATGCTGATGGTGATTACTCTTGCCTGTTTATGGGCAGGGGACACAGTTCAGACGCTACGGTGTATGTGGCGCAATTATCGCTTTACTTATTTTTTTCTTTTTCTTCTTATCCTATGCATCTTCCTGCTTTCATTGTGGCCTATGTGTGCTTGTTGCTGGCTTGTGGGATAGGAGATATAATAGCTAAACCGGTTGTTTTATCTGCTTGTCTTATTATATGGATAGGCGGTTTTCATGGCAAGTGGCAACGGGAAAAGGATGCTTGTCGGGACTGGGTGAATGCCCGTATGCTTTATCATGCGGGAGCCTATGCAGCGGCAAATGCGGCTTATGATAAGCTCTATCCGCAACTGAGAGAGAAAGGGACATTCTTGTTTGAATATGGGCATAGCCTTCATAAGGCGGGGTTTTATAATGAGTCTAATAAATATCTGGATAAGGCTCTGGTATATTGCGCTGATCAATGATACTGAATGTCATTGGCAAGAATTATCAGGCACTGCGTTGCTACCATTGGGCAGAGGAACTTCTTCTGGCTTCGGTTCATCGTTTGCCCGGGCGGATTTATCCTTACTATTTGCTGGCGAAGCTATATGCCGAACCGGAATTTCTGAATAGGGAGAAGTTTGAGGAGATGAAACGAATAGTGCTGATGAAAGCGCCTAAAATTCATTCTACGGCCATTGAGGAGATGCGCAGAGAGGTAGAGGAAATAGCAAAGAAACTGGAAAAGTAATTAGGAAAATATTATAAAAACAAGAGATGTATATGGAAACTTACAGTGATAATTGGAATGCTTGCTTACTGTTCAGAAATAAGCAACTGACAAAACAACTGAAAAACTATCAGGAAGCATCAGTATTGGTAGATTGCTCATCTTCTTTATTATTGGCCATGAGCCAGTTGTTACGACTTCATCAGCATCCGTCTTATGGCATTGTCGGGATGATACCGAATGGCAAAATCTGTTTACCGTTATCGATTGGTTTTATGGGAACTGCCTGTCGGAAGAGTTGGTTGATTACTGTTTAGGACCTCAGGAATTAAAGTTGTGTTATCTGGTGCGTGCCCGACTCTGTAACAAGGCTGTTGCAGCTCTTTTCAATATTACTTCCCAGTCGGTATTGAAAACTAAACAGCGCATAAAGAATAAATTGTCCTTATCTGCTACGGATAGCCTGGACCGGTATATACAGCAAATATAATGTAGTTACCTCTTATTTAATTTAGACTCAGATGAAATATAATTCAACATGTGTGTTCTTAATGGCTTGGATGCTAAGTGCATGCTCTCAACCTCGTGTAGATGGAACCATTTTTCACGAAAGTAAAAAAGGTATTTGCAGAAAAGATTCCTGTAAGCGAAATGTTTTCTCCTGATTTCGTCATAAAATCAGGAGACTATTTTATTATTTCAAGTTCACGATCTGACACAACATTATTCCTATATAAGACTCCTTCATTGACATTTAAAAATGCCACAGGTATAAAAGGAAATGGTCCGGATGAGATCCAAATGTTTCCTATGTTTTGCCATACATTAGATAATGATTATTTATATATAAGAGGTTATTCTCCTACGTCAATCAGAAAAATATCATTAGCTCCTGATGGTAACTTATTGTTTATTGATGAGTATGAATTGGGTAAATATGATGAATATAATTTCATGAATATTATAAATGATTCTTTATTTATATATTATAGCAGTAATCAACTTGCCATTACAAAATATGATTTGAAGAATCAAACTGAACTGGATAAAATAAAACTGGAAAAAGATGACGATAATGAGTCTTATTTCTATTCTAATAGAGGAATTATTGCTGCAAATGATTCATTTGTGGTTTATCCTTACATCTATAAAAAGCAAATAGATATCTATGCCGTGAAAGATTTTAAGTTGGTAAAAAGAATTAATGATGGTAAGCATTATCGAAATTATAGCTAATGACATTGAAGATATAACTTATCACTATCTTAATGTCTATGCAGGGGAAGAAATATTTTATGCTTTGTATGTCGGACATAAGGAGGATGATAATTTCTTAGGCAGAACTTTAGAGGTCTATGATTATGAAGGGAACCCGATAATCAAATATACATTTGATATAATTCCTTTTATTTTGTAGTTGATGAAGAAAATGGATATATATATGCGACTAATGCACACTATGAAGATTATTTATTAAGGTATAAACTGTAATTTTGCGGACAGTATTTCTATTCCTCCGGTATTGCTGTCTGTCAAGAACGGGAAGATGTGATCTATACTTATAATATACCTTAATTTAGATTTTTTTTAATATGAAACTAATGCTGAACATAAATAGGAAATCATATAGCCTAATAGTGACAGTCATAATTCTTATGTCATCCTGCCGCCAGCAATCGTTGCCGAATAGTTTAGAGGCAATCAATATAATAAATAAAGACCGCCCTATTGAATTGGATATATACGATATAGTGGACAGCATTAGTTATATTCCTTTAGAAACTTTGGAGAAGTGCTTGCTGGGTGAACTCAAAGGACTAAGAGGGATGGTGATTTTTATTTTGTCGAAGATACTAAAGGGCTATTTGTCTTTGGTAAAGACGGACGTTTCCTGAATGAAATCGCTCATAAAGGAAATGCCCCCGGGGAATATCTCTATATGGATAATTTCTATTTGGACCGTAAGAATAAGCAAGTCTGCATTATCAACAATGTACAAAAGCGAATATTACGATATGCGTATGATGGCACTTACATATCTATGAGCTACCTTGGGGATAAAGATGCCAATATAGAGTCGGCAATGTTGTGTGATGGAGGAGAACTTTTAGCATTTTATCCTTTGCCTAATGATCTTTTTCATGTGGATAGTGAGTATCGCGTCTTCAGAGAGAAAAGGAGATACATTAGTTTCGGAAAGGATAATGGATGCAAAGGCGTTGACAACTAAAGATGCTTTTTTACCCTTTCTTGTACTTTCCAATGGTGACCTTCAACAATAAGTATTTTTGGCATCTGTGTTTTCTGATGAACTTTATCAATATGAGAATGGCAAGACTTTCCCGGTTTATCATGTCGATACCTCCGCTACCATTCCTGATGAGGCTTTCCTGGATGAGCACAAAGATCTGGACTTTTTTGAACTGCTAAAGATTATGAATCAGCGGAATATAGGCACGGGCATAACCGCTTTAGAGGCTTCTTCCGATTATTTGTTTGCATTGATTGATAACAGAAAACGTTGGTCTGGGATGGAGAAAAGGGAATCTTGATTTCCACTACCTATAATTCGGACTTAAACCTCACGGCGTCCGGCTTCATTGATTTGCTTCAGGCTTTTCCAGCGCGAAGAGGCGAGGGTAGTGGTGAATACGGAGAAACCATGCTCGGAGGCGTAGCGGGCTGTCTCTGTCAGGCGCAGGGTGAAGCACTTTAGGCATCGGCTGCCACGTTCCGGCTCGTTTTCCAGTCCTTTTATAGTGTGCAGCCAGTGTGCATAGTCGTAGTCCGCGTCGATGAAATCGAGGTTTTTGGAGGTTACGAAGCGGATAGCCTCCTCTTTCCTTATCTCATATTCCGCCTGCGGATAGATGTTGGGATTGCAGTAGAATACGGTGGGGCGTATGCCGTTTTCCAGCATGCACTCGATGATGGCAGAGGAGCAAGGTGCGCAGCACGAATGCAGCAGCACCTTGTCTTCACCGTTGGGTGTTTGGACTTTCAACATTA
>VOFH01000281.1_pt1 | contig 14001 bp, 13 predicted proteins | sample 5384091 | NCBI WGS metagenome assembly VOFH01 (sample SAMN12384727, study PRJNA508395) | human gut metagenome | isolation source: healthy gut G | host: Homo sapiens
CGTCCACATTTTCATTATGATTATTAAACCGTTTGATCACGGATAATACCAGCCGGAGATTTCCCTTGATGTAGGTTTCTCTGGATGCCTTGTCGCCGGCTTTTATCTTTTTGAAAAGTTCATCTTTTTCTTCTTCTTTCAGTATTGGCAGCTGGCCGTATTTACCCCGCATATTTCAACTTTGTACGTAGACATGGGATTCCTCCGTTATAATTGGATTTATAATAAAGGATTCCCATGTGCTGTTTTTTATTCATTTTCATCCGGTTGTTCCGGACATGGAAAAAGCGGGACGTAAGTCCCGCTTTCCCATCAAATTTACCGGTCCACTTATCGCAGAGCGAATTGATCTGATCCGCAAACTTTCCAAGATCTTTATTCGCCATGCCCTGACATTTTTAATAACGGCAATGAGACGTTCTCCTGCTATCATCAGGCGGTCAAACGCGCCGGATTTTGCACGGTAAACACCCTGTGTCTTTTTCTCCACAAGCTGTCTGCTTCCCTGTGCGATCTGTTCTCCGGTAAGCAGATCATACGCATCCCCGCTATATGGAGCTAAAGCATCAAATCCCACATCGTTTTTGACATGTTCCGCAAACTCTACCGCGGTGGTTTCCTCGCCATGTACAATAAACACTTTTTTCGGCGGCTTCTTAAAGTTTGCAATCCATGCAGTCAGATGATCCCTGTCCGCATGCCCACTGATACCCGGAAGGTTTACGATGCTTGCTCTGACCTCAATTTCCTCTCCGAAAAGCTTTACCTTTTTGACTCCGTTTAACAGAGAATAGCCCAGCGTTCCCGGCACCTGATAACCGACAAACAGAATCGTAGAATCCGTCCGCCACAGGTTGTGTTTCAAATGATGCCGGATACGGCCGGCTTCGCACATGCCGGAAGCCGAGATAATCACTTTGGATTTCAAATTCCTGAATATGTGCAGAATCCTTTAGCATGATGTTACATAAATCTGTTGTCGCCTTTGTCGCAAAAATGGTGCCCCTGAAACCATGATTGTATATGAGTGGCAAAAGACCTGAGTGGTCAATGTGTGCGTGTGTGACAAACACATAGTCTATGAGCGAAGGATTGACCGGTATCTCCTGATTCACGTACAAATCAGCTCCCTGCTCCATTCCACAGTCAATAAGTATATGTGTGTCCCCAAATGTCAGATAGTGACAGCTTCCAGTAACCTCTCTGTCAGCCCCGATAAATTCCAATACCATACTACCATCTCCTATTCTGTTTTATGATAAAAATATTATACCACACTTATGCCATTTTCTGTATTTCTTTCTTCAATCTTGCCATTATTTTTTTTTCGAGCCTTGATATGTATGACTGTGAAATTCCCAGAATATCTGCCACCTCCTTCTGCGTCAGCTCCTTATTCTCCACACGGTTTACTCCAAATCGAAGCTCTATTATCTGTCTTTCACGCTCGTTCAATGACAGCATGGCTTTTTTTAGCAGTGATATCTCAACCTCAGTCTCAAGATCCTTATATATGACATCCTCATCTGTCCCCAGTATATCTGATAAAAGCAGCTCATTTCCGTCCCAATCCGTGTTTAGTGGCTCATCAAAGGATACCTCAAGCTTCACTCTGTTGTTGCGGCGCAGATACATAAGAATCTCATTTTCTATGCATCTGGATGCGTATGTGGCAAGCTTTATTTTCTTCTCAGGATTGAATGTGTTTATCCCCTTTATGAGACCGATTGTGCCAATTGATATAAGGTCCTCCACGCATACTCCCGTGTTTTCAAATTTTTTAGCCAGATACACCACAAGCCTTAGATTGTGCTCTATAAGCTGCTTTTTTGCCTGTTCCTTTGACATTGCCACATTTTTATCCACCAGTGCAATCAGACAGCACTTCTCCTCATCTGTCTCAAGCGGAGGCGGCAGCACCTCCGTCCCTCCTATGTAAAACACCTCATTTGTGTGCGGCTTGCTTCCCCAGAGTATTTTCCATACCCGTTTTATTACTAAAAACAGCTTCATTCAAAATCATATCATATGCATTGTCCTCGAATAAACTATCCGATGCTCTTCCCACCAGCACATTATGTAAAATCAGCTTACCATTTCCCTTCATGACTGTCATCTCATCAAATTCACACACTTTAATGCTCCCACCATCATTTCCCAGGCTCTTGTACGGCACATCAAAAAAGCTGACATCCTCTCCTACAATATCAAACAATGCACTCCCGCCTATGTGCACCGGAATCTGCTGTGGCTGTTTTTTTAGCAGATTTCCCGTATCATACAAGGCTGTGGCACAAGCTCTTTTACCATCCTTTAAAAGTGTGACCCTATATAGTCTTCTGCTCTCATTACTTCGCTCACAGAAGCACTTTAACACTATGTATGATATGACAAAACCAAAGCATACCATAACTGTCGCATCAGAGCTGAAAAAGCTGTCCAGAGCTGTTACTATGCCTCCGGTCAGCACTGTTACAAACATACATAGTGCAAAAAGTCTTAGAAACGGGATTTTTCTGCCAGCCTGTCTGCCTATTGCAAGCCTTGCCGCAAGCGGCACGACCACCAGAACAGAGGTCCATTTATAAAACGCATAGCTGCCTGCCAGAAGAAGCAGTACACATTCACATACCGATGCACCCACCGCAGAAGCAATCAGACGTACCACCTTCCCGGTCAACGGGATTTTTAGCATATATATGACAAATATAAGTATGAGACAGTTGGTGATAAATGTACGAAGAAGAAAAATATCGAGATAAAATGCATAGATAATTTTTCACCTCACTTTCACAGACAAGAATAGCGTAAAAGCAGGTTTTTAAGTGCCGTAATATGTCGACAATAATAAAACAAAAAGACATGCAGCCAAAAAGCTGCATGTCCTATAAACTATCGTCTTGAATTCTTAAGGAAATCCGGAATATTAATCTCTACCGGCTTAACCGTGCTCTCAGGCTGGCGTGGCTTCTGGATACCTGTATATGCATGTGCAGGTGCTGTCTGCTGTTGCTGGGCAGCTGTATGAAGTCCGCTTGTTGCTGTTGAGTGAAGTCCTGCTGTTGCTGCGGATTGTGTTCCCATGCCTGAAACAGGTCTTGCTGCTGTCTGATTCGGATATACCATACGGTTTTGCATACCGCCTGCCATTCCTGCACCAGGCGCTGCCTGCTTGCCCGGCATATCTATCTTCTCTGAAACATCCTCCAGTCCTGTAGCAATAACAGTGATAGAAGCCTGATCAGTCATGCTCTCATCAAACTTGGCACCAAAGATAATATTGGCATTCTCTCCTGCCAGATCCTGTACGTAGCTTGCTGCATCGTTTGCATCCATAAGGGAGATATCGCCTGAGATATTGATAATGACATGTGTTGCACCATTTATCTTTGTCTCAAGAAGAGGTGAAGCAACCGCAAGCTTAACAGCTTCGATAGCCTTATCATCCCCCTGTGCACTACCGATACCGATATGTGCCATACCCTTGTCCTTCATGACAGTCTGTACATCTGCGAAGTCAAGGTTGATAAGTGCAGGAAGATTAATAAGATCAGTGATTCCCTGAACTGCCTGCTGCAATACCTCATCTGCCTTCTTGAGTGCATCCGGCATTGTTGTGCGACGGTCTACTATCTCAAGAAGCTTATCATTTGGAATGACAATAAGTGTATCAACGCTCTCCTTAAGTCTCTCTATTCCTGAAACCGCATTAATCATTCGCTGCTTTGCCTCAAATTTGAAAGGTTTTGTAACAACACCAACTGTAAGTATGCCCTGATCCTTTGCTATCTTTGCAACAACAGGAGCTGCACCTGTACCGGTTCCGCCTCCCATACCGCATGTGACGAATACCATATCAGCGCCCTTTACTGCTGCCTGAAGCTCCTCTGCGCTCTCCTCAGCGGCCTTCTGACCGATCTCAGGCTGCGCACCTGCGCCGAGTCCCTTTGTAAGCTTCTCTCCAATCTGTATAAGTGTAGGAGCCTTACAAAGCTGTAAAGCCTGCTTATCTGTATTGATGCCGATAAACTCTACTCCACCAATATTCTCATCAATCATTCTGTTAACTGCATTGTTACCGGCTCCTCCGACTCCAATGACAATAATCTTTGCGCTGTTATCAGCCTCGTTAGTTCTTATCTCAAGCAAGGTGATTCCTCCTCTTTCTTTCCCAAAATTTAATTTTCTATATAAAAATATCGAATATTCTTAAACTCATTTATTCTATAATATAATTTTTCTCCAAAATAATCAACTATAAAATATGATTTTTTTTATTTAGTTTTACATTATTCTGACTTGTCAAACACAATATTTGTTGTTTCTTCCGTCCAGCTCTCTAAATGTAGTGTACCGGACTGTCCCTCAAGCGATGGCATGATAGCCTTAAGCCTCTCTATTTTACGTGTAAGCTTTGTCGTGTCACCAATTATCACACTCACATTACCATACTTGACTACCGGTGCATTTTGCGCACCATAATCCACAGAATCCGGCACAAGGTCCTGCCTTTTTAATCCCTGTGTAAGCTCAAGGATATCTTTTAGCATAGTCTGCTTAATAGGCAGCTTCTCATAAAGTACTACCTTGTCACAGCTTATGCCGTCTATACATGGCACACCCGGCACCGTGTCAGAGGATGTTTCCACCACAAAGCCATCCTTATCAAAATATGCATTCTCATTAATTCCCGGAATATATATGTATCCAAGCATTCCTTTTTCATAAACTGATATATGAAGAGTATGCGGACTATCCAGGCTTATGCTCATTGTATCAATAAACGGTATTTTTTTAGTATCCTTTACCTTATATTTCAGATAGACATACAGTGAGTTCCATGAGTACTTATCATTAAGCACCGCATCCTCTATAGTCTTTTGGTCGTAAAGCTCATTGCCCTCGACAACTACCCTTTTTACCGTAAACAGCTTAAGTGCAATGAGAAACAGTATCGCGAGCACTGCTATCGTAATTAGCAGTCCCATAAAAAAATGCTTTAATCTCTTTTTATGTTTTCTTTTTTTCTTAATCATTATATTTCACGCCTTAATCTACACATTTTCAAGCCTGATGCCTCTTGACACAGACAAAACAAGCCCTATTTCCGCCATCAGGAATATGATTGACGTACCTCCATAGCTGATAAACGGCAGAATAACACCGGTATTTGGAAGTGAATTGGTAACTACCGCAATATTCAGTATCACCTGGATTGCAATATGACTCATCACACCAATCACTAAAAGTGAGCCATACAAATCCCTTGCATTGTTTGCAATGACCATCATACGCCATATAAGCAGTATAAAAAGTAAAATAAGGCAGATAGCGCCAAACAGTCCAAGCTCTTCACAAATAATTGTAAATATCATATCATTTTGTGACTCCGGCACATTGCCAAGCTTCTGTAAGCTCTCTCCAAGTCCTTTTCCAAACAATCCGCCCGAGCCTATCGCATAAAGTCCCATCATAGTCTGGAATACTGCGTCTGTTCCCGCAGTCTCCGGATGCAGCCATGCCTCAATACGTGTACTTCTATAGCCTGCCAGCATGACAAACGCCACCGCAAACACAACTACCGCCACTGCCACAATAATAAACTGCAGATACTTTGGGCTTGCGACAAACAACATGCAGACCGAAATGCCTATGATGATAACTGCCGTACTCAGATTGCTGATTGCAACAACTATTATGAGCGGAATAAGCATAGCAAGCACCTTTACCAGACTTAAAAATTTATCAAACTGCTTGGGGATCTTGTCTATAATCATAGCCATAAACAGTATGACCGCAATTTTAGCCACTTCTGAAGGCTGGAACTGTATTGGTCCTATGCCAATCCATCTCGATGAACCATGTGAGCTTGAGCCTATTTTTGGCACAAACACAAGCACACACAGTATAAGCGATACTATATACGCAAAAAAGCCAAGCTTTTTCCAATATCTGTAGTCGACCTTTGCCAGAAATACCATAGGTATAAGTCCCAGTACAATATTTCGTATCTGAAGCTTAAGATAGTGCATGCTGTCATGATTTTTGATGGCCGATGTGTATGCACTCGAGCTATATAGCATAACAAGACCAAAGCAGAGCAGAAATATAACTATAAACAACAGGTTGTAGTCGAAATAAGGTATTCCTTTTTCTTTTTTTTCTTTATTCTTGCTACTTCTTCTACGCTTTCCTGCCAAAATATTTACTCCTTAAATCCTTTTACTATTTCCTTAAAGATACGTCCGCGCTCCTCATAGTTAGGAAACATGCCCCAGCTTGCACATGCAGGTGATAAGAGCACTGCATCACCTGAAACAGCATGCTCATAGCAATAATTTACTGCATCCTCAAACGTATCCTTCTTTACAGTATTCATGAATCCGTGTCTGTGTGCACACTCTTCGATTTTATCTGCAGTCTGACCGATAAGCACAAGTTCCTTTACTTTACCGTCAAAGGCCTCTATCCACTCATCATACTCCGACTGCTTATCATATCCACCGCCAATGAGAAGTGTCGGTCTGTTCATGGCACGTATACCCTGAATGGCTGCATCAGGATTGGTGCCCTTTGAATCGTTGTAGAATCTGACTCCACGCTTTTCGGTCACGTACTCTATCCTGTGCTCAACTGCCTTAAACACCTTAAGCACCTCGACAATCTTATCCATTGGTACCCCAAAGCTTATAGACATGGCACATGCTGCCATTACATTCTCAAAATTATGCTTTCCAAGGAGATTCAGCTCGTTTACATCAATTACCTCATCGCGTACACCGTCGTGTGCGTATATGATGATGTCTCCGTCAAGATAAAAGCCCTCTGAAAGCTCAGACCTACTGCTGAAAAATATAACCTTAGCCGGGCACTCTGCTGCAAAATCTCTAAGCACCTCGTCCTCGTAGTTTAACACGCAGTAATCATCTGCTGTCTGATTTTTTGTGATATCCTCCTTTGCCCTGATGTAATTTTCCATTGTATGGTGTCGATTCAGGTGATCGGGTGTGATATTTAAAATTGCGCTTACATGTGGCTTAAAGGTATCTATCGTCTCGAGCTGGAAGCTTGATATCTCTGCAACTGTTACTGTCTCACCGGTGCTTCCTGCGACCATTGATGTATAAGGGATTCCGATATTTCCTACCACTCTCACATCCTTAAAGTAATTCTTCATTATCTCACCTGTCAGGGCTGTAGTGGTCGTCTTTCCGTTGGTTCCTGTGATAGCGATGATCTCACCTGCCCCAAATGTGTATGCAAGCTCTATCTCACCCCATATTTTAACGCCCCTGTCACGTAAGGAATTGACCATAGGAATGTCTGTTGGTACTCCCGGACTTAGCACAGCCACATCAAACTCATCAATCTGTTCATCTGTCAGGTCGCCTAAAATAAGCGGCACCTCCTTAAGCTTTGGTGCTTTCTCATAAAGTGTTTTTGAATCCAGTTCTTTATTTCCATCAAACAATACTGTATCGATGCCATTTGCGCACAAAAGCTCTGTCGCTGCAATGCCACTCTTTCCTGTTCCGACAACAAGTACCTTTTTTCCTTGTAAGCTCATTTTTATTCCTCCATCTTTTATTGCAGCCATCCGTATGGATATGTTTAACAAATCAAATTGTCCAAACGACTGCCTTAATCATTAAATTATAGTATACGTTATTTAGTTCTATTTCGCAAGAGCCCGTAAATCAGTTACACACTCCTATCTCCTGTGCATACGGTATGATTTCCCTAAATATTTCAGCTGCAACCGGTGCAGCGATTGTTCCGCCATAGTATGCACCGCCCTTTGGATTATTTATTTTCACAAGCACCATAAGTGCCGGATCATCCACCGGATAAAACCCAAGGAACGAGGCTATATATACATTGTCACTTCTCGGAAGTGTCTGCGATGTAGCAGTCTTTCCTCCTATTGCATAACCCTCAACCTTTGCATTTTTTCCTGAGCCCTCTGCTACCACGCCCTCCAAAAGCTTTCGCAGTGTATCAGAGGTCTCTTCACTGCATATACCTGACGTCTGTTCAAAGGACAGCACCTCTTTTACCGTGCCTTCGGTGCTATGAATCTCCTTACCTATATGAGGAGTAATTCTGTTACCACCATTTATAAGCGATGATACTGTTGTCATAAGTTCGATAGGTGTGAGCTGGAATGACTGTCCAAATGAAATTGTTGCAAGCTCCACCTGGCCTATCTTATCCGGCTGATGCATTATGGTGGCGGCCTCTCCCGGCAAATCAATACCTGTCTTATCAAGCAGACCAAACCTCATAAAATCAGCATAATACCTCTCACTGCCTATTCTAAGGCCTAAATCAATAAAGACCGGATTACATGAATTCTGTATTCCCTGCACAAAGGTCTCACTTCCATGTCCTGTTCTCTTATGGCAGTGTATGCGTCTGTCCTCCACAGTAATATATCCCGGGCAGTAAAAACTGTCATCAAGGCTCACCACTTCCTCCTCCAGTGCGATTCCTGCCGTAATTATCTTGAATACGGAACCGGGCTCATATGTATCACTTACACAGCCGTTTCTCCAGGCTTCATCATGGTTTTCACATGAAAAAGGATCATTCAAATTATATTCCGGGTAGTCGGTCATGGCATATATTTCTCCATTTTTTTGAAAGGTTTATTCACAGTCTGAAATTCATATGCCATAATCCACCACTGTCTAATACTGACAGAATCCGCTTCTTTCTGATATATGCATTTGCATTTTCTGCATGGCACCCTGACCATCATCTGCAAATATTTGAAAACAACTCATTGCGGATGTACCTGACAGATTACCTTTTCCGGCCATATGATAGTATTTTATCGCCTGTTTTTTCATTGTTCTTTATTTTTTCAATGGATTAACCTTATCCACACCGCTGCCATCCGTCAATCGAAAGTGTAAAACATATCTGCTTCCTTGTCGGTGCCCCTCCAGATATTTCATGTTATATGGTTTCCAGTCCGACAATCCCCTTTTATCACTATATCTCCGCGTATTCCTGCAATAACCTTTGAAAACAACGCATTGCGGATGGATAATTCCTTTTACTTTGAGATAAAACAGTCTGAATCGTCAAGGCTAAGAACCCCTGTCCATACTGCCATACGCATATTTTATTTTATCGCCTGTTTTTTATCAAAAAATGCCTCAATATTTTTACACTAATATATGCAAAAAATATTGAGGCTATTCTCTATTCGCCCTGCTCACCCTCCTGGGTGACCTTTTCTCCTGTCGGAGGATTTGTGCCTGTTATCGTAAGGTCAGCATTTACACCGGTCTGTTCCTCATCAGGGTATATATTCATATACGGAAGTACTTCCTTTAATATCTCTCTGGTCAGGTTCTGTGCATAGTTACTGTGAGGCTGATCCTGTACATTCGGCTGGTCGATTACAGTGTGATTTGTTATCTGCCAGTACTACGTTTGTCGCTAAATCGACAGGCTTTATATTGTCGAGTGTATACATGAGCGTTGATGTATTAGCCTCACCCGGCAGGTCAACACCTGTCTTTTGACCAAAGCCAAATACACTCTGATAGTACAGAAAATTTTCTGCACCAATCTTATATGACATCTGCATGAGTGCATCATTACATGAATCCATAAGTGCCTTTTCAAGTGTCTCTATGCCATGTCCGCTACGGTTGACGCATGATACCTTTTCACCGCCAAACATCTCGTATCCATCACATAAAAATGTCATATCAGTAGTGAGCGTGCCTGTATCCAATCCACATGCCACGGTAAAAGGCTTCTGTACAGACCCCGGCTCATATGTATGTGTAACACAGAAGTTCTGCCACAGCTTATTTAGTGCATCCATCTCCTGAGTACTGTCCTTTTTAAATGCCGCAAGCTGTTCCTCGCTGTAATATGCACTCATATCCCTTGGATTGTTCAAATCAAAATTCGGATAATTCGCCATGGCCAGTATCTCACCATTTTTAGGATTTTCTATAACGACTGCAATATTTTCTGCGCCAAGTCCTTCTCTTGCATTATTTGCATAAGTATCTGAGAACAGTTTTATCTTATCCTCAACAATCGACTGGATATTTGCGTCTATAGTTGTGTACAGTGTATTTCCGTTTTGTGCAGCAATTACTGTCTTCTGGAAATCATTGTCTGCATTCAGATAGCCGTACTCCCTGCCATTTACACCATTTAAGGTGTCATTGTAATAGTTTTCGAGCCCGGTTGTACCTACATTTCCGGCGGAGGTAAAGCCGATAACTGAGCTTGCCAGTGTTTTAAACGGATAATTTCTCTGATACTCTGTCTCAAACCACACACCCTTGATGTTTGGGTTCTTCAGATTGCCCTTTTCGTCTGTTGCATCCTGCAGCTGTACAAATGGCTGAATTGCATCATATGACAGCTTTTTTAACAGTACAATATATTTGTTATCCTTGCTGTTATTTGCATAATCCTCAAGTGTTGCCCTGTCTAAATCCGGAAAGCACTGTGTCAGTGCATCTATCGTCGGAGTTATATACTCTTTCTTACTGGTCATAACCGAGCAATCAAGTACAACATTATAAACAGCCACACTCGTAGCAAGCACTGTGCCGTTTGAATCTACAATATTTCCTCTCTGAAACGGTATTGTTTTGCTGTCATATGACTGTAATGATAGTACCTTTTTAGTATATGCGTCTCCGCTTGTATATTCAATAAACATCAGCCTGCCAATGAGTCCAAGCATGGCTACAACTATTAACATAAACAACGCAAACAGCTTTGTTTTCATTTTGCGTCCGATTTTTCTTACCGGTCTTTTTCTTGTCCTGGCTGCCAATATGATTCCTCCAATTTATTCAGGGATATCACTGTACTGATCCATATAGTTGTTCTTATCAACTGAGTAATAAACTATCTGATCCTGTGAAGCATATTTCATACCAAGTCTGTTGATAGCTGCATCCTTGATTGCATTTAAATCGACAGATGTAGTAATCTGCTTGTATCTGGCATCATTATCAGCCTTCATATCATTTATTTGGCTCTCAAGTGCTGCAACCTCCTTCATCTGCTGTGTCACATTTGACCTTATCTGAATAAGTGAAACAGATACAAAGGCTGAAGCTGCCACACACGCTGTGAGAAAGGCTACAAATGCCCTGTTCATTGAGAGTGCTCTCTCCTGATTTCTTCTTGCAGATGTTCTTCTGTTTTTCTTTCTTCTTATTTCCTCAAGCTCTCTTGTCGATTTCTGTGGTCTTCTGACCGGTGCTGCCTCGTCAAGCTCTCTTACGGCATTCCCATTTATATAATAAGTAGTTTTATTCATTTAGCTGCTCCTTTTGCTGTCATTCTACAAATCATTCTTTTCAAACACACGAAGCTTTGCACTCTTCGAGCGTGAATTCTCTTCAAGTTCCTTTTCTGACGGAAGGATAGGTTTTCTTGTGATAACCGTTCCCTTCGATTTATTACCGCATACACATACCGGAAAACTCGGTGGACATGTACATGGATTTTCGTTTTTTTTGAAATTGGATTTTACTATTCTGTCCTCAAGCGAGTGGAATGTGATTATACATATCCTGCCGCCCGGATTAAGTAAATCTATCATGTCATCCAGGTTGTCCCTTAGCACATCAAGCTCATGATTCAGTTCAATTCTTATAGCCTGATATGTTCTCTTTGACGGGTGACCACCGGTAGCTCTGACCTTTTTTGGTATCGCTGCCTTTATTATCTCGTTGAGTTCTCCTGTTGTCGTTATCTCTTGCTTTTGTCTTGCTGCTACAATGTGCTTTGCAATATTCTTTGCAAACTTGTCCTCACCGTAATCCCTGATGATACGGTACAGATCATTTTCGCTGTAGGTATTTACTATATCCCTTGCAGTAAGGGAATTCCTGTCATCCATACGCATATCAAGCGGTGCATCCTCACTCCTGTAGGTAAAGCCTCTCTTTGGTGTATCAAGCTGGAAGGATGACACTCCCAGATCCAGCATAATACCATCCACCTTTTCAATTCCGAGTGAATGAAGCACATTCTTCATATCAGAATAATTGCTCCTGACTATCGTTACCCTGTCTCCAAACTCCGCAAGTCTCTCTCCTGCCGCCTTTATGGCATCTGCATCCTGATCTATGCCTATCAGCCTGCCCTTGTCCGAAAGTCTCTTTGCTATCTCATATGAGTGCCCGGCTCCTCCGAGAGTACCATCCACATATATCCCGTCAGGACGGATGTTTAAATTTTCAATTGTCTCGTCCCTTAAGACTGAATAATGCTTAAATTCCATGTGGTCTCTCCATTTAAAATCAAATGCCTATGCCAAGCTCTGCCATATGATCTGCTATCTCATCCATATCGTCAAAATCAGAGTTCTCAAGGTATCTGTCCTTGCTCCAGATTTCTACTCTGCTGTATACTCCGACAGATACAACTTCCTTATCTATACCTGCGTATTCTCTTAAGTTCGCCGGTAAGAGGATTCTGCCCTGCTTGTCCACCTCACAGGTGGCTGCTCCTGCAAAAAAGAATCTCATAAATTTTCTTGCTTCTCTTGATGTGAGTGGTTTGTCGCGAAGATTTTCCTCAATGCGATGCCATTCTTCGTTGGAATAGACGAACAGACAGCCATCTAAGCCCTTGGTAACTACGAACTCATTACCAAGCTGTTCACGGAACTTCGCCGGGACAATCATACGGCCCTTGGCGTCTATTGAATGATTATATTCGCCCATGAACATGGCATCCATCCTCCTTTTCCTCATTTTGAAGCTTTCCACCACTTCACTCCACTTATATGGTATTTCGCTCCACTTTCCACCACTTGAATACAATATTACACCTAACAGCCCACAAAATCAAGGCTTTAAGCTAAATTCCCATAAAAAAAACAAAAAAAGACGCTCAGTCTTTTCATGGACTTTGCGTCTTTTTTATAAAATACATATGAAATTTACTCTTTAGTGGAGGATTGTGGTGGAGTGTCCACCATTTTGCCCATTTTCATCTGCTTATATCTGACAATACCTATCCATATGGCTGATACTGCCACCAAAGTGGCGGCAAGTGCCATAGACACCGGATAATTGATATGCGGGATGAGAAGCTGGTCTGTACGCAGGCTTTCTATCCAGAATCTTCCTATACCATAGCCTAGTAAATATAGAAGAAACACCTCTCCGTCAAACTTTCTGTGCTTAAAATAAAGCATCAACAAAATAAATAAGCACAGGTTAAGGATTCATACAAAAATGTAGGATGCACAATTTGAAATTTATTTATTCTTTCCACAGCAGAATTTGTATTTCTTTCCACTGCCGCATGGACACGGATCATTACGTCCCACCTTTTTGCCAACGATAACCGTACCGGATTTCTTCTGTTCCATATACAGTCTGTGCTTTGTCTCTTTATCAAAATATCATCCCACATCGGAAGATTGTAAAGCCAGTCTGCCTTTGCATCTACCATGTTCTTATAAAGCTTTTCTTTATCGAAAACGAGATTTACCCTGGTATTTTCATCCATTGTTTCGATTGGATTGTCTTTTACCAGACTGTCATTGATTCCGTCTAAGAAACCAGCCATCTCCAGAATGGTAAGTCCATACTTATCAGCAAGTTCTTTTACCGTTCCTTCTACTTTTTCATCGGGGTTTGTCAATAATTTCTCATACACACCCTTCTCTAACAGGAAATATCTCTGCCAGAATTTCTGAAGTTCCCCTGACTTGCGTTCTCATTGTAGGCAATTTTCTGCCAATCCTGCAATATAGCCATTTTTATACCACCTTTATCACTTACGAATTTACATGCCTTGATGCATGTATGTTTATTATAACAAAATGTCTGCCATTTTCCAAGCCCTTTCTTGACGAAACCTGCCATTTCCCGTATCATAAAGTTACGGTTTACAGGTTTCCTGCAAATAGCATATTTAGCCAAGGAGGTTGTTCATATGAAAAAAGGAAAACAGATTCTTGCCATCATTGGCATCATTTTACTGATTGTT
>VOFH01000418.1_pt1 | contig 14001 bp, 19 predicted proteins | sample 5384091 | NCBI WGS metagenome assembly VOFH01 (sample SAMN12384727, study PRJNA508395) | human gut metagenome | isolation source: healthy gut G | host: Homo sapiens
CGCCCGACCACGTTACCGTATTATTGTTCAATACCGCATTGTCGATTGTCGGCAACTTTGAAAGTGCGTATATAGTCACGCTTGACGCAATACCTGTTTTTAATTGCAATGCTTTATTAAAGTAATTTTCATCTGTAACCGTTATTGTAACGGTTGCTTTCTTTGTATCCTCATTCCAATTCAACATTGCGTTTGCATTTGCGTTGGCTGTATCGTCTGCCGTTTTGAACTGTCTGACCATACTATCGGATAATTTTCCATTTCAATATTCTTTGCATATGTTTCCGCAATAAGCTGACTCGGTGCGTCATACGAAATTGTAAGTATTCCGTTTTTTCGTTGTTATACTTGCCGAAATTAACCGAATGTACCGTTTACCCGCAAGCGATGATACCGTCGCACCGTTTGAGCCGAACAATGATATATCGTCTGTTGACGCCAATGTACGAATACTGTTATTGAGTTTCATATACAAGGTACGGTCTGTTTTTCATCGTAATAAACAGGAATACCCTCCGCACTCAACTCAATAGTCGGTTCCGGTGCGTCATATTTACCGAAAGCGAAATCTACATCGCCACCCCAATAATATGTTACACCTGCGTCAATTTTCAAAACGTGCAAAGCACCCCATATTTTTCTGCATTGACACCCAAATCGGCAGAGCCTATTTCTATACCGCCGAAAATCGGTATTTTTTAGGAATACTTACCACTGCTGTGGCATAGCCTTCCAGAAATACTTATCCTTAACCTTATCTTTTTCCACAATTAAGTGTCCGTCACCCGAAATAACGTCGAATATACCGATAGACACTCCCGCTGCAAATCTAAGTTCGGGATACCATGCACATTCAATTCCGCATAGTCTATAAGTGTAATTCCCACAACATTCACGTCCGACAGTGCAATACTCAAATCTCTCGGACTGATACTTACATCACCTCTTGCGGAAAGAACATCAAACAAAGCGAATTGTCCGCTTAGCAGAAGCGTTATAGGCGGTACCGGATGAGGACGGATAAATCGTTTCAAACAGATTATCTATACCGCCGCCGGCACCTTTAATCCAAAATACGCCCATTCCGTCAACATTTATGCCCGGTGTAAATCCGCCTGCATAGAAATATAATTTATCCGGAATAGGTATTCCGTTGTTACTTCTAAGACGAATTTCCGCCTCCATTTCAAATGCCATCATATCGGCACTGCCTTGAACGCCGATAGTGTATTCGTTGTTCATAACCTTTAAATCAAGAGTACCCTCAACGCTCGGAAGTCCGTCCGCATATGACGGAACTTCTACTTCGACAGACGTATTAAATCCGATAAATCCGCCGCCGAAAAGTATATCATGGATATACAAATTCAGACTTCCGCCCTCTGCGTCTTCCCATTCCTCTTGGTCCTCGGCATATCTGTCCTGTACATCTCTAAGCTGTGACGGAGTGTAATTACTGCTCGCCATTTTCAGTTGTGCAACCTCCATTGCGGAAGTTTTTCTGTTGCTCCAATCAAAGTTTGACGGAACAAGAAAATCAGGTGAAAGTTGCGCACCGAATGCGATTACTCTTTGTTTCGGTGTTTTTGAAGTGACTTCACCGTCAACTGTCGCCATCTGTCCGAACTGACAGTATCTGAATTCCATCACCATTCCTGCAATGGTTTGTGCGGTACTTGCCGCACCCCGCCACATAAGCATAATACCATTTGTATTTGCAACGCTGTTTTCAACGTCACCTGTCTGCTCGCCCTCGTTTGTGTACTGCAAAAGTGTTGATTCGGAGCCGTTTTCAAATGACGAAATCGCACATACACCGCTCCAAACCTTTGTTCTTGCACCTGTTGTATAAACTTCGCCGTCTATATCTATATTGATAGTTTGGTCGTCCTGACCAACGTTTTCGACAGACACGGTTACAGTACCTTTTTCAATATCAAGACAATTACTGATATTTATTGTACTTTTCGCCTTATGGTCTACCGTTTCAAGAGAAACAGCCTCTGCCTCTGCAATTTTACCGTTTTCATATTTTAACGTAAAGTCACCGCGAAGTTCAAGCAGAGAGATATTCTGAGCGTTTGGAACTTCGTCACTGTATTCCTTTTTCGTCTTTATACGCCCTTAGGGCATACTTGTTATCGCCGTCTTTTTCAATCGTGACAACTCCGTAAGAGCCGCCTTGATATGCAATATCATCACTGACATTAAACTTCAGTGCGTCAGACGTAATATCTTTTTAGTCGGATCTTTCATATCAAATACAATCTGATATGTACCGACCGACATAAGCTCATCAAGTATCAAATCCGCCGTATTGTTTTCGGTATCCAAAATGAAGTTTTCCGCACTTACAGTCAACGGCTGACTGCCGTTTAAAGGCGTAACCTTTATATCGTATTCACTCTTATTTTTAAGCAAATTGAAATTCTGACCTGCAAGGTAAATATGTCTTGTTCCTCTGTTATAAACAATCTCGGGTGCGGTGCTTATAAACGAAACCCTGTCACCTGTTGCACCCGGGCAAAGAAGATATATACTTCTCTGACCGATTAAGTTTTCGGAAAGCAATTTACCGTCCGTTCCGCTCACGTCATAACAACGCACTTCGATTTTTCTGTAATCGGTAGCCGTAAGCGGTTCGGCATTAAAGTTAAACACAACCTGTCGTTCTTCATCTGCGTTAAAATCTATAATATCAACACTGAAAAGGTTTGAATATGAAGCTGTAACGTCAAGATTACCCGACAAGTCATACGGTGTTATTCCTCCTGCGGATATACCGCAACGGCAATTTGTTTCATTTCGTTCTGCGACACGTTTTTAATTTGCGTTGACACGCTAAAATCACCGTTTTACCGTCCGCCGTTTGCGGTTTGTATTCGTCTTTTGTATCGGTAAGCTGCATTGTCCGAGTTCAGATGAAAAATTTATCGCAACCTTATCATCGTTATTTACGGTTACGTTTGAATATATACCGTAATTTGTCGCAACGGTATTGCCCTCACCGTTTGCCGCCACACTTCCCATATCGAAATACAGAGCATACGCACTGTCGGCAGTCAAATATTTTCGTTATACGGATTTGTAAATGTCAACGAGTTATCCGGTTCAAAATCGAATACGCTTGACGCAAGGTTGTTCCAATGTCCGAACGCTATTTGATACGGTGCGACAATTTTATTGTTAATCGACGCATTCACTGTATAAGCCGTTACGGACGGTGCTTTCGGATTGTCGTATCCGAATAACGCGTTGTTGTATGCTTCTCCGTCAGAGTTATCAATAACCGTTTCAGATTGTATCTGCTCATATGTACTGTCCTTTTCGTCAGTTCATACACCGCATAATCCTGATAACCGAGTGCGGTATCAAGCATAACTCTTGCCTGAACACTGTCCGCATTTCTTCCGTCCGTACTCTTTACACCGTATGAAATTGACGCCATACCGTGCAGAGCCGATTTTGTATTTGCAAGCGTGACGGTCTGCGTAAAAGTCAAACCGTCAACGCTCCACGTTGCGACAATGTTGTCACTGTTTTTCACCAAAGTGACGTCACTGCTGTCCTTACCCAAGAAACCGTATTTTCTTCCGAAAATATAGTCCTTTATCTCATCACCTCTTTTTACACGAAAAGAGGTATATGATGTATCATAATTTTCATCGGGAAACAAAAGATATTTATTATCATCTGCTTTGTTCAGCTTATCTCCCTCAACGGTATCTATCAGAAAACCGCCGTTTTTTCGCCGAAACAACGACTTTCAAATAACCGTCGTTCAATTCTTCGTAATCCGCCTTATTCAGATTTTCGGCAAACGCGCCGATAGGCATTATACCGAAAATCATCGCTGTTACGGTTAAGGCTGATATAATCTTTTTAATCTTTGCAGCATAGTAAACCTCCTTTTTTCATTATTGAACGTAAATTACAAATCTGTAATTGTCACGTCCCTGCGTTTGTACATTAAATGTATAATACCCCGCCTTTTCGGAACGAATGTAATCGGCTCTGTATTATCCTTATTCTTCGCCAATTCAGTCGCACCGATTTTCATTTGACCGACTGTCTTTATACCGTTTTTATATTTAACACTGTACGGCTCGCCATTGCTTTCAACGACAATGTTCTGTGCCTCGTTTTTGCTTAGCACAATCATATCTCTGTAAATATACTCACCGTTTACGCTGACTCTAAGCTGAGTATCCTCATAGAAATAGATATATCCGTATCTTTCACTGCTGTTTCCTGCCTCGTCTGTTGCGGTATAAGTCACCCTTACTGTTCCCGTTGTCTGCGGTTTTGTGTAAGTAACATCAAGCTTGATTTTGTCCTTTTCGGTTTCGTTGTCGCTTACCGTCATATTCGCTTTAAGCTGTGACAAAATATCTTCTGAATTTAAGTCGATTTCCACCGTTTCCTTTTTTCAATTTGATAGTCGGTGCTTTTTTATCCGGCATTGCTATCTGCATAAAGTGATAATACTTTGTATTTGAATATTCGTCCTTTGCCTTTATTGTAGGATACAATCCTGCCAAATCCTCCGATACGGTTAACTTCGTCCACGCACCGGCCGTAAGATTTTGACCTGTTGTGTCACCGTTCCATGTTACCGTACAGTTTCTGTTTGCACTCACATATACAGTGTCACCAACCTTTAAACGACCGAGTTTATCCGGTGACTCCTTACTGTCTGTACCGTCACTTGCAAGACTGAATGTAAGCGACAAATCTTTATCAATGATGCTGTCAACCTTAACAACCTTTTTCCGTCAGATTGCCTGCAGCGTCCGCAAAGTGATATACATATTCGCCGTTTGCGTTTATTACTCGTGTAAATTCAGTTCCCTGTTTTCCGTTTTCTCTGAAAATAACTTCTTTGTCAGCTTTTTAAAGTCACTGTCACTTTACGGTGATTTTCGGACGGCTGAATTGTTTCGGTAATAATCGGTGCGTTTTTGTCGATGTTCTTAACCTCATTCAAAGTAATTTCACACACTTGACCGTTTACGGCTGTGCAAACAAGCGTCATAGTCGGTGCATTTTCCGAATATGAAATTGTAACTTGATTATCAAGTTTATATATTTCAGGAAGATAACCGCTTTGATTTTTCCATTCCTCTTTCGTGATGAGCTTATCAAATCTAAGCTGTGCCGTAACGGATTTATTTGTCTTACTGCTCTTTGCGTTTTCAGACCAAACTTCACTGATTTTATTTGCAGGTGAATTGTCTATTTCCGTAACGGCTGCTTTTAATTCACCGCTTTCGTTCTCACCTTTATATGTGTATGTGTAGTTTATAACAATATTTTCGTTGTCTGTTACTTCTATATAATACAAGCCGTTGTATTCTCCGTCACTTGTTTCCTGTTTTGCGTTGTCATTAGTCATAACAAGGTTTGTAAAGTCACTGTCCTCAGGCGGTATTAGGTATACCTTTACAGTCTGCATATCGCCCGACACGACTTTCTGTAAATGCGGCTGAGGCGCTTCGCCCAAGTTATCCGCAACAAGCGGAATTTCGGTGACATTATTACAGCTGTCGACTGCAAACAATGTAAATTCCGCATTCTTTGTTATATCAACGGTTCTGCCGTTTACACTCACTCCGTCAATCGTATCGCTTGTTGAATCAAATGTCGGTGTTTCGGCATTAAGTCCCGCTTTTGCAATAAGCTTTACACCGTTTATATCAGACACGATTACATTAAATCTGTAATGTGACGACCAACCCATTTTCTTCATAAATGATATACTGTCGGTAACTGTTTCATAGCCTCCGCCGCTTAAATCAGGAAGTGACGGATTTAAGTAATGCTTGTTATCATCATACAGATTAAGCACAAGTTTTTTGCTTTGTGCCACACCGCCCCTTTACGGTATAACCAACCATTTCAACACTCGGCGGCATTGTATCGACATATTCTTCGGGCGGCTGATAATCTTTAAGTGTTACATCAAGCGTAACTGTATAATCTTCACCCAAAGTATCATTTTGATTTTTGTAATTCCTGAATGTAAATTCCGTTTCACTGTTAGGATAGAATGTATGGCTCGGTGTTTCGCCCGTTGCGGTATCAACAAGTGTTGAGCCGTTTTCATCAACAAGCTTTGCGGTTACTTCGCCGTATATACAGCCGTCAACCACATCATCTTCGTCATAATCCCATACAACTTTCGGCTTTATCGGTTTTATCTCATTATTGGTTATATTTAATATTTTACTCTTTTCAGCTCCGTTATCCGTCCACTTCATTGTAACCTTTGTAGGCTGTGTTGCGGTTACGGTTACGTTATTTGTTCCGTTGTTTTCGATTTTGCAAATGTGTTTCCGTCATTTTCCGTAACAGTTACGGGAGAAGTATATTCGATATTCGCCGTAATATCGCCCTTTGTCTTATACAAAGTTGACATTGTAACCTTTGGACCGTCTGCAAGAAGTGTAACAGTTACAGGTATTGTCCATGTATTGCCGAACATATCCTCGCCCTCAACTTCGTATGTACCGTTTGAGTATATCGGCAGATAGTGAGCAGACGCATAAACCGTATCGCCCTTTAATTTTTAAATATCCGTTAAAGTATACCTTAACACCTCTGTCATTGCAGATATAACTGTAATCCGCTAATGAATCGTCATCAGAAACTTCAACAAATCGCGGTTCTTCATATTTAAAGTTCGTTACCAAGCTTCCGTAATTTTCATCGTCTTTGGTATACGTTCTCGTTGCTGTGTCACCATGCACACCTACAAAGTTAAACGTAATACTGTCAAAGAAAGGCTCGCCTGCCTTTTCCACACTCCATGGTCTTGTAAAGTCTATACTCAAATTAGTGGACGTGCTGTCCTCACGATAATAACCGCCCTCAAAACCCAATTCATTCGGATATTGATAGTTTTTCATAGGCATATTGTACATTTCACCGTCTTTCACAACTGTAAAAGAGCTTTTTGTCCATGTCAAGATTTTTGGCATAAAATTATAAATATAATCACCCCTGGTTGTATGTGTTAAGATTTGCTTGAGTTACTGTCAATGCATCATTTTCAAAGGTATATTTCGTTTTTTCCTTGAACTGCGGAATATATGAAACAGAATTACCGGATCGTCTATCGCAATAAATGCAAAGTTGAGCCTATCTCTGCCTTTTTTTCGTCTTGTCTACAGTTCTGATAATTAAAGGCACTATCACCCTTCAATGTAACAACCTCGTCAAGTCCGATTTCATCGGCAGTCCAACTGCTGTAATCCTCTCTGTGAACATAATATACCGTTACATTACCGTTTTCGGAGAAAGCATTTTTACGGTTGCATCAGCGGAAATAACGTGCATTGTTCCGTTGTCATCCGTATAATTCTGCGATTCGTTCATATCAAAATCCATTGCAATCTGCGGTATACTTTCAACCATATTTACCGTGAACTCGTATATCGGCGATACATTGCCGTTTTCCAATTTAACTTGATAACAGAAAGTGTTACTTCCTTTTCAAATTGCAAACCGCCCGTTGCCGTTACTCCGTCAAGAGTTTCTTTTTGCAGTGTTTTGCATTAAGTTTATCTCGTATTCTCTTGTTAGGTCAGTAGTCTTTTCAAACGGTAAATCTTCTCCGCCATTGCACGCTTTATTCCACAAGCGGAATCCTCTGCCTTACCGATTGTTTCACCGCACAATTCTTTTGAAACATCATTGCTCTTAAGCGTCATTTTGACGATATGTGCCATATTCTGTTCTAAAGAATATCCCTCATCTTCATTACGGTCAATCTCCTTAAATTCAGCATTACCGATATTGATTGTTTTAAATGCCGTATCGCTTTCTTTTACGATTGACGGTATCGGATTAGGAATAGGGTAATATGCGTGTTCGGGAATGATTTCATATCTGTTTACACCGACATCTGCCGATGTTTTGATATTGTCAAGAAGTACCGCCGTATCGCACTTAAATTCGGCAGGGCTGTCACTGCCTGTCTGATACAAATAAACCGCAATTCTGTATGTATCCGTTCCAAGCAAGTTACCGTCTTTATCTCTAAGCGGCATTGCAAGAGTTTGACTTGCATTTCTGCTTAGCTTTGCGTTGTAAACCTCGTTGTTTTCCGAATTTGTTATTGCCACATACGATTTATCAAAGTCCAAATTATCCGTAACCCAATCGGCAACTTTTGTATTTGACAATTCAAAATTAATTCTGACATCAGTCATATCGCCGTTTCTTCTTATGTGCTTGTCATCACCTACTCCTGTGGCTTTAATAACATCTCCGTTACTGTCCTTTATTGAAGTAAATTCAAGATTATATACATTATCAAGTACAGGTGCGGTCATAACATTAAAGTCGCCCTCCGCTTGATATGTCACTTCTTCTTCGGAATTGGACGGCTTTATACTTGCACCGCTTACAGGTGTCAAATCTGCAAACGCACTTTCAAATTTTACGTTTACTGTACCGTAAAAGTTTTAAGTTCATTCACTCCGTCCGCCGTAAGAGCGGTTACTCCGTCAAAACCGTTTTTATCCTCGTTGTATGTAACCGCATACCATGTGCCGTCAAAATCAAATATATTTTTACTGTCGGCACTGTCATATACGCTTGCGTAAGTCTTGTCACCCATTGTAAGTGTTACACGCGTGGCGGCATTAGCTTTATTGTCGGGATTGTCAGGTGCTGAAATTTGCACATCAGGCTTTGTATGTATCTGTGACAAATCGCTTACAACCGTATATTTTGCCTTTGCCTTTGTCAAGTCGGCATACACCTCATAACGTGAAACATTCGACTTGTTACCTTTAAAGTCTGTCGCATACACAAGCAATTCTTTTTCATATTTTTGTGCCGCGTCAAATTTAGTTTCAAAGTCAAAAACTCCGTCATTAAGCAAGCCCTCCGACCAATCACTGTCGGTCGGTTCAACACCTTTGTCTACAAGCTGATATTTAACATTCAAGCCGTCTGTGTTAAAATCGGTTACACGTACCTTTGCCAATATCTTTGCGGTATCGTTTTCATACTCGGTATTCATCGACATAAGCGCAACATTCGGTGCTACACGGTCAATATTTATATCCGTATCAACAGACTGTTCACCCACATTTCCTGCCCAGTCCTCTGTTCTGAAATAAAGTTTTGTGTTTTTGATTTCGGAATTATCGGTTTTAATATGTAAGTAATAATCTTTTACAGGCAAATCGAATTTATTCCACGCAAAGGTTATTTTCATTGTTAAGCACCGATTCTTTATACTCACTCGGTGTATCGGCGGAAGTCGTCACAGCATACTTAAACGGAATTTGCTTATCTTGGTCATAGCACCACGCAAAACTTGCCGTCAATCCGTCAAAATCAGATACCGTGCCTTTTCCGTCACTGAAATTCAGCGGTATGCAAAATTCACCGCTGTTTACATCACCGGTTATTTCACCGACATTTACAGTCGGTGCGATATTGTCAAAAATAAATCTGCTGTTTCGGATTTTTTCGATATTTTCTGCGTTGCCAACTCATTATTATACAAATCGACTACGTTTGCTGTGTTTATTTTTTCAATTCTTATAGGCTCGCTATTATCACAAGTCATATCGGCGGTTATCGTAATCGGTTTTAAACGTAATCTTCGTTGCCGTCCGCTTGTTTACGCCGTCATACATATCTTCAAATTTTTCGGTTTCAAGCACTGCTTTACTTCCGTTTTGCGATATATTAAGTTCGGCAGTCACTGAACTTTTTTTCACTCGTTTTAATTTTTTCCGTTGTCATTGCAGAAAAAGTTAATGTATCGCCGACACCTGCAAACACACTGCTCTTGTCAATATCTTCAGGCCAATCGCTTGGCTGTGAATATGACGTTGAATCTGCTGCTATCATATTCCCCTGCAATTTCAACGCTGTCAATTTCAGGTGCTTTTTTATCGACTAAAGTGAGTAACTCGTCAAATCCTTTGTATGAATTCAAGGCTGTTGCCGGCATAGTCCGTAATCGGAGATGTGGCGGTAAAGTATTCCGGAATTAATCCCGGTGCGTTGTCTATAACCTTAAATCGCGGTTCTTCGTTTCTCGCCAAATATTTGTCGGCATAAGCTATACCGTACATTTGACCGGTGTACTCTTTTTTGTCATACTCTACGCTCTTAATCTTCGTAATTTGATATTCCTTAACATTTTTAGGTGCGTGTACATAGAAAAATATTTCATTTCCGTTTATACCGCCGGAAGTCGCAGTAAGTTCCATATTTTGAACGCCGCTTTTACGTTTGTCGCATAAAGCGTCAACGTAATCTTTCCGTTTTCAATCTTTCTCAGCTTTTCACCCATATCAAGATACAATACATCGCTGTTCATACTTGCCGATTTAACAGTTGGCTTTGTTATATCGGCAAAGAACACATATGGTTTTTTACTTTTGCATCAAATACACCTTGCATTTTAAACTTATTGTTTAACGTATCACCGCTTTGAAGTTTAAACCAACCGCTGTCCTTTTTTCCCCTCACCTCGAATCATAGTATTCTTAAAGGACATTTTTGCGTGATTACCTATCAAATTAGCGCCGAACCTCATCATAAGCTGACCTGTCGCTTCCAATTCAGGAAATACGGAATTGTTTGCAACGCTGTCTTTAAGCTTAAAACTTGTTGACCAAAATCCGTTATCGTGTCCTCTGAAGGTCGAAACGTAAGCCATACCCATAGTTTCAACCGCCTCATTGATTGAACCCTAGTATTGATAATACGCATTATCCACATCACATCTCTTGAACAACATTCCCGCCGTCAATGTCAAATCGGTTTGCCCACCAATCCGACATATCGCGTGTGTACTTATTCATAAGTTTTTTGTTGTTATACGTTTGCTCATTCAATATAGGTACTTTTACTTGATTTGCGACACTCATAACATCGCTGTCAGCCTTTTGCAATTTGTGCGGGCATAAGTGCCGCAGCAAATACAATACACAGTAATGTGCTTATAAATTTTTCATCTTCTTTCCTCCATATAGTTTTTTAATTCATTTCAAGTTCTATCATTTCGGTTGTTATACTGTTGTTATATATATCGGTAAGCTCATAACAAATATTCGTGTCATACTCGCCGACCTATTCATAACCTACAGTAATATCGCCGTTTACAACGATTTTATCACCATATGAATACACTCCGTCATATTCACCGTCATATGTATAGTAATCGCATAAAAATTCCAACGTATCGCCGTTTTTTAAGTTGCTTAAAAGCCTTTTTGCGGAACTGATATATTTTTCTTCTTTGCTGTACGGTCTGTAACCTGCCAAATAACCGTCTGGGTGCTTTTCGTCCCAATAAATCATCATTTCAATCTGCTCGTTGCCGTTAAGCACCGCAGGGACATAGCCGTATGTGTATCCGTCCTTTACGTTCTCCGGCGTTTCGTATTCAAAGTAAAACGGAACAACCTGACCGTTTAATGCAACCCAATAATAATCGAAATCAACCATTAAATCACCGTCATCGTCAAATTCATCACATTGTCCGAACCCAAGTCAACGTAACCATCGCCGTCATCAACATACACCCATACATTAATTCCGTTTATTTTATCCCATTCCTCGTCTGAAAGTGACAATGCGAAATAATCACCCTTGTCCTTTACTTCCAACTTATCTGATACATTATAGGTATCGTAATTTGTATTGTCATACCAAGAATAATCACTGTAATCATTCTCACTCGAATAATTCATCTGTCCTGTACCCATAATGCTCAAAAATTTATCGAAAAAGCTATTGTAGCCGTTATAACCGAACTTATCTGTTTCTGTTTTTATTTCCGCGTAATAGTCGGGGGTAGTCATACGGGAAATACATTGCAAGTCCGTTTGAATTGTAAGACGAACTGCCGGAATACTTAACCGCACTTCTAAGCACCTTGCCCAATTCCGTATCACTCTTGCCGCATTCTTCAAGATATGATTTTATATCAATCTGTTCATACTCACCGTCACCGAATGATTTTGCATTGTATCTTGCCTGCGATATTACGGAATATCTGCTGTCCAAAACTCCTTCTTCCTGCTGCATTATTTCGCATAGCTTTGAATATGTATAAGGAATTTCTCTCAAATCTACGATTGAAAGCGTATTTGAATCAAAAAAACTCGAATCAGGACCGTTTATATAGTCATCCACAATCTTCTTACCTATTTCGACAGTCGGCATTGACGTATTGTCAGACAAATTTTAAGCCATTCACTGTAATACCAACCCGTTCTGGCTCATATTCCTCCGACGCAACAAGATAATCCGCATACGGTTCAAGCATATATGCCGTTTCAATCGTACCCATAAGGCACGCGTCAAAGCCTACAATATCAAACTTAATTCCGCTGTCTGACAGAGCATTTCCTATCTGTGACAGCGACAGCATATCATCAGGATACATTTCGTCATATCCGAAACCAAGTGCCGTACCGCCGCCGTGATTCCAAAGCACAAGTTCATATCTGTCGGCAGGATAATTTGAGGCAGACCATTTTATAAAATCAGTCAGCGTATTAGGGGGACGTCATTTGTGCTTCACCCAAGTTCTCCACGTTCTGCAATTCACCGTTTTTAATTATATGACGTTCCGTTTTCCGTCACTTATGCTTGCATTTTCCCACGCGGCCGCTCCGCCTGTCTGTAATGTAATATTAATATTATCCGCATTTGCCGCCGTCATTTCGGCAATATCTTCACTCGCCGCTCCGCCGTCACTTTCAAGGTCAGAACCTACCATATACACCATAAGTGTAACTTTATCCTCTCCGTTGCCCTTTATGTGAGTATAATAATCACACATATTCGGAATATCGTAATTAACCGTTTCATACTCCTCCGACGGCATAATCAAAACCATACAAAACAACACAAATATCATGCCTATAAATATTAATAATGCAATTCCTATTTTAAATAAACACCCTTTTTTCTTTGCCATAATCTCTCTCTTTCAAAAAACATCCCCAATTACTCCAAAAGCGACAGCTAATGCTGCCGCTTTTCAATTTTTGCAGTACAGATAAAATGTACTTATATTTTATCTGAGTCCAATAAAATATCGGATTTTTTAGGGGACTGTTTTAAATTTCTAAATCAATTATTCTGCGTCAACACCTGCAACGGCAGCCAAACCATCAGCCATTTTTGACATAGAATCTACCAACTGTAGTGCCTCGTCTTCATCTGTGAAATCAGTCTGTTCAATTTATCTCTTTCGCCAAACCGCCTGCACCGCTGTATATTTTTGAAATTGTAATCGTTTTTGAAGTTATAGCAATTTGAATTTTATATTTATCCACAGCAGGAAATTGAATACATCTCATTAATCCCGAACCCGTAATCTCAGGTTTGCCGACAGAATATGTTTCGTCTTTCATAATCTCATAAAGTTCATCATATGTAATCTTTTCCTTTAGCTTAACTTTATCATACCCCTTAAAGACATCTTTTGCTCCGGACTTAAATGAATCAAAAAATCCCATCTCATATCTCCTTATCTTCTGCTGTATCTCATTGCTTTCTGATGAAATTATAATATACCTAAAATCAAAATTCAATAGATTTTGCGTCAAACGCATTTTTTGCACGTTTAAAAAAGCAATTTTCCGCACTGAAACTCAATTTTATTAACTGAAATTCAATTTTATATGTTGAATTATTATTTTTACAATGATATAATATAGTTAGAGTATATCGGCAAAATGTTGACAGCTCTTAAATCCATAAGGCGGTGAACACGATGAATATTGCAGTTGTTGATGACTTAGCCGTCGGCAGAGAAACGCTTGTAAATTACCTTAACGAATATTTCTCCGAAAGAAATATGAATGTTACAATATCCGAATTTTCCGATGCCGAAAGTTTTGTCATGCAATTTGAAAACAACAAATATAATATGATTTTCTTTGACATATATGCCCGGTATGAGCGGAATTGAAGCTGCAAACACTGTACGCAAAACAGACAGTTCGGTTGAAA
>VOFH01000434.1_pt1 | contig 14001 bp, 25 predicted proteins | sample 5384091 | NCBI WGS metagenome assembly VOFH01 (sample SAMN12384727, study PRJNA508395) | human gut metagenome | isolation source: healthy gut G | host: Homo sapiens
ATAACCAAAGAGGTACTTGAGAGTTTTTATAAGAAGGAAACAGTACTTAAAAGTGTAAGAAGGAGTGCAGTTGACCATATAGTAGGGCATATATCACTGCTTTTTGAACTTGTGTATAAAGAAAGTTATAGACAGGGCCAAGGAACAAGGTTATGTATATAAACTGCTGGATTTTAAGTCTGATGTACCTGAGGTTAATGCAGAATTTGACAATATGAGGAAATATGTAGACGAGTTCCTTATGGAAATATAAAGCTGTATAAATCTGAAATTAAGCGGTATAAGCATACAACAGATTAATAATAGGAGGTTGTGTTGTATGGGATTGCGCGCCAACATGTACTAAAGAGCTTTTTGAACTTGGTGTTCCAGTACTTGGATTATGTTATGGTGCTCAGCTTATGCAGCACGTTCTTGGCGGCAAGGTTGAGAAAGCTCCAGTAAGAGAGTATGGAAAGACAGAGACATTTGTTGATAAGAGCAGCGCTTTATTTGGAGATGTTTCAGAAAAGACTATCGTGTGGATTAGCCATTTTGACTACATTTCACAGGTTGCTCCAGGATTTAAGATAATTGCACATACAGCAGACTGTCCAGTGGCAGCAGCAGAGTGTTCAGAAAAGAACCTCTATGCAATACAGTTCCATCCAGAAGTTCTTCATACACAGGAAGGTACAAAGATGCTTCACAACTTTGTGCGTGGAGTATGCGGATGTGCTGGAACCTGGAAAATGGATGCATTTGTAGAGAATACTATTAAGGAAATACGTGAAAAGGTTGGCAATGGTAAGGTATTACTTGCACTTTCTGGTGGAGTTGATTCATCAGTGGCTGCAGGTCTTCTTTCAAGAGCTATTGGAAAGCAGCTTACATGCGTATTCGTAGACCATGGTCTTCTTCGTAAGAACGAGGGCGATGAGGTTGAAAGTGTATTCGGTCCAGAAGGACAGTTTGACCTTAACTTTATAAGGGTAAATGCACAGGAAAGATATTACTCTAAGCTTGCAGGTGTTACTGAACCAGAAGCTAAGAGAAAGATAATCGGTGAAGAGTTCATTCGTGTGTTTGAGGAAGAAGCAAAGAAGATCGGCGCTGTTGATTTCCTTGCACAGGGAACAATTTATCCTGACGTTGTTGAAAGTGGACTCGGCGGCGAATCAGCGGTAATCAAGTCACACCACAACGTAGGTGGTCTTCCGGATTTCGTTGATTTCAAGGAGATTATTGAGCCACTCCGTGATTTGTTCAAGGATGAAGTACGTAAAGCAGGTCTTGAACTTGGCATTCCGGAAAATCTTGTGTTCCGTCAGCCATTCCCAGGTCCTGGACTTGGAATAAGAATTATCGGCGAAGTAACAGGCGACAAGGTACGTATCGTACAGGATGCAGATTTCATCTATCGTGAAGAGGTTGACAAGGCAGTAGCCGAATACAAGAAGGCAAACGGTGAAGCTCCGGCATGGATGCCGAACCAGTATTTGCAGCCCTCACTAACAAATTGGTTCCATATATGTTTCGGCACGAAATTCTATCAGCATTTCACTAGAACTATTTTTCTTAATGTATGCACGCACATTTTCATATGTTTGATTTAATGAAGAAAAAGTATTTGCACCGTTGATAATATCAATCATTTGTCGGATGGCATTTTCTAAGCCTTTACCGAACACATCAATATATAAAGTTTGAAGTAATAGTGCAGGCATCATACAGTCGTCTAACTTAACAGGAATAAGTTTTGCTGTTCCATTAGAGGCTTTTAGAATTGCATTTTGCCATTCTAGTTTAACCATATTGCTTTGTAAACTGTTTTTGGATACAAAGAAAAAGAAGAATTTGCAATTGGTTAATCCTTCATTCATTTTGTCAATTATACCATCTCCAGGTTGGATAGACCAACTGTCATAAAAAACATTATTTTGTCCGTAGACTTGAGCTAACCTCAATGCAATTGGCTCTACAATGGTTTTGTCTTTTGCTGTATGACTAATAAAAATCATGAATCATCGCTCCTTTACTGTTTTAATCTTTTTTAGGTTTCCGTTTCCTCTTCATATAAGAGAAATCCGGAAATAGGTCTTTTGACAATTCAGCAGTTTGTTCAGCATCGTCATCCTCATTCATTTTTGAACCAGTAGCTGGTCGTCATCATGAAGATTTAGCGATACAGTATATTCTTTATTCGGGTCTGTTGGGTTCATTGGATACTTCACTTCTTTGAGATAATATTCCGTTTCTGATATTTCTCCATCTTCCAGTTTGTCTCGTAAACATGCTCAATACTCAACTATCTTTCGGAAGTTATTAAGGTCTTCCTGTGGACGGGGACCGGCACTTGGAAGCCGCTCTCCAAATTTAAAGCAAACTTCTCCGTCTTTTATAGTGGGGCGTAATCCATATGCCCATTCAATATCAAACAGCATATGAAGTGCACTGAATATATTTGCTACATCAGTGTCAGATAATGTATAAAAGCTGACACCTAGATTATTGGCAATATTTAATAAAGTTGCTTCATCCGGATATCTGTTTCCAAGTTCATAGTTTCGGATGGTGGATTCGTTTAATCCACATTTATCTGCTAATTCCTTTTGTGTCATGTCAGATGCAATTCTGAAATTTCGAATCAAATAGCCTACTCGGCTGGTGAATTTCTCGCCCATTTTTACTGCTCCTTATAAGGTTAATGAGGGTTGTAGCATGCACGTGCATTAATACTTAATATGTTTTCTGCGAAGGCAAAAACTCGAAAAAACCTTCGGTTTTCCTCGTTCGCGGGCGCGTTCTCATGGTGCTTTGCCGCTTGTTTATGCTTCGCATATCAATCGTCCAAACTCCATGCTCATTTTGCCTTCGCGTACATTGTATCATCAACAGTGCAAAAATGAAATGTTTTTTATAAAAAGTATCGACAGTACAAAAATGAACTGAATAATAAAAACGAAAGAGAGGAGGCATTAGCTTATGGAGAACAAGAGATTTTTAACAACACAGGATGTCATGGAAATGCTGGGAGTATCACTATCGTATTCATATAAACTGATACGAAGGTTGAATGCAGAACTTGAGGCTGATGGATTCGTGACAATAAAAGGACGTGTCAGTACACAGTATTTTATGAAGCGAATCTACGGGCTATCTACGGATAAGGATGTTGGATAGATGGCAGTTATCAAAAACAAAAAGACCGGAATGTGGGAGGTGAGAACCTATTATAAGGATTTGACCGGAGCAAGAAAACAGAAAACCAAGAGGGGCTTTGCCAAGAAGGGCGAAGCCCTTGAATGGGAGCGGAATTTCAAACTGAAAGAGGATCAGAGTATCAGTATGAGCTTCAAAAGCTTTGTGGATATTTATCTTACGGATTTAGAACCAAGAATAAAGCACAATACTTTCCTGACAAAGAAGCATATTATTGAGACAAAGATTCTGCCATATTTCGGAAAAAGGAAGCTGGATGATATTCGTACTTCGGATGTCATCCAGTGGCAAAATGAGATTATGAAACTGGAAAAGGATAATGGGGAGTTATTCTCCCTACCTATCTGAAAACAATTCATAATCAGCTCAGTGCCATATTAAATCATGCGGTAAATATGTATGGTCTGAAAGATAATGTGGCACGAAAAGCTGGAACTATGGGCAAAGAAGAAAATAAGGAAATGGAGTTCTGGACACAGGATGAATTTCAGGCATTTTTAGAGTGTGTGGCAGATAAGCCTATTTCGTATTATGCATTTGAAATGCTTTATTGGACTGGTATTCGTGAAGGTGAGCTGCTTGCACTGACACCGGCAGATTTCAAGGTTGAAAAGAAAACTCTTCGTATAAATAAGTCATATCAGAGTCTGGAGGGCGAAGATGTGATTACGGATCCGAAAACACCAAAGAGTAACAGGACAATCGTCATGCCGGATTTCCTTGCTATAGAAATGGAGGATTTTATAAGCAGCCTTTATGGAATAAGGGATGATAACAGAATTTTCACTATTTCAAAAGTTATCTGCATCATGAGATGGATAGAGGTGCAAAGCTTGCAGGAGTGAAGAGAATACGAATTCATGGATTACGACATTCGCACATTTCATTGCTAATCAATTTAGGATTTTCTGCATTGGCAATAGGGGAAAGAGTCGGACATGAGGCGGTAGATATCACATATCATTATGCACATTTATTTCCAACGGTGCAGACGGATATGGCAGCACAATTGGAAACGGAAAGGGAGGCGTTAGTCAATGTCAGAAAAGAATAGAGATGATAAGAACAGATGGCGGAATGTTACAATAGCATTCCGCATGTCACCAGAGGAAAACGAGGAGTTGAATAACAGAGTGAAGCTCAGCGGATTTTGTACCAAGCAGGATTATATAATCCAGAGTGTTCTTCATCAAAAGGTGGTTGCTACAGGCAATCCGTTGATGTTGGTGCAATTCCGGCAGAACCTGCAAAGGATTGAGCGTGAGCTTGAAAGGATTGAAAAGGCATCGGATATGGATGGGGAGTTACTTACTCCCATTCGCTCCATGCTGGAAATATTGGAAGGTTTCAAGGAACAACCGGGAACATTGGCAGATATGAAGAAACTAACAGTACCAAATGAGGAATAACAGATATTTTGTATAAAGGAAGTGACTGCTATGAGCGAAGAAACATTATTTGAAAAATTAGGTGTGAAATACATAGAAAAAGACGGCATTTTTTATCCGTTGATTACATCCGGTGGAGAGGAGAACAGTACAGATGTCGGTAAATATGGTCGTATGTGGATGGATTACATACAGAAGGAATATCCGCAACGATACAGAAGTCTGGTACGATTTGGCGAATTATATGATAAAGCAGCCGAGGTAAATGAAGTGGCTTATGAATTGCTGGAAGATATTGAAAATGAGTGGTTGCGTAAACATAAACCAAAGCAGTCGAATTCTTTTGTGGAAATGTATCTGCTAAGGACTCAGGCAAGAATGATAGCAGAGGAAGTAGTTCTGCATGATGTGGTGAACTGTTTTCATTAGGCGATAAGTGGAGTTCTGTATCGGAGCTGTGGCTGGTAAATAGTATGTCGCGTATACGCGACTCATAAGCTCCCCAAAGGGAGCTTTATCCAGCGACGAGAGCCATATAGCCACTCCGGCGAGGAGCGCAAAACCCGCTTGCGGGTCTGCATTTTTGATGGCGAAGCTGTCAAAAGTGCTTTTGCGTTACTTTTGACAAAAGTAACAAAACCTTCCCAGGAAAAACTTCTGTTTCGTGCCGTAGCCGGCACTCATTACGGATAAGAAGGATGTGTCTGTATACATACAAAAAGAGGAGGATTTTGACAATGGAAAGAACGATTAGTTTTATGAATGGGGAAGGTTCTATTGGACACAACACGAGAAGATTTATAGCTGACAATGTAGACGCCAGCCGCACTCCAAATAATATCACACTTATCCATGAGGATATTAAACAGGCATATCATAAACTGTTTGATAAGGCACTTAAGAATACAATGCAAAACAGAAACGCAAGGACAGGCAGATTAAAAGTTATTATGATAAGATTTCCCGAAGCAAGCAGGAAAAATTATTTTATGAGGTTATTGTTCAGATAGGCAATAGGGATGATACCGGAGTAGGTAGTTCTTCTGCAGAGGTTGCAACATGGGTGCTGAAGGAGTATGTGAAAAAGTTCCAACTTCGCAATCCACAGCTTTATGTGATTGGTGCTTATATTCATCTGGATGAGGAAACACCACATTTGCATCTTAATTTTATCCCTTGGGTATCCGGTTGCAAGAGAGGATTGGAGACAAAGACAAGTCTTAAGGCGGCACTTGTTACCAGAGGATTTGTAAGTGAAGGAAAAGGGAACACCGAATGGAAGCAGTGGGCGGAGGCAGAGAAAGATGATATTGCTCTTATTATGAGCCGGTACGGAATTGATTGGAAAAAGAAAGACACACACAATAAGCATTTATCCGTACTGGATTATAAGAAGCAGGAGCGGGCAAAAGAAGTGGCTGCACTTGAGGAGGAGATAGAGGGTGCACAGGTTGTTCTGGAATTAAAAGAGGAACGGATTGATTCTTTGGAGAAGGAAATTGAAAGTAAGCAAGACAGTTTTAGAAAAGAACAGTCTGAGGCTCAAAAGAAGCTAGATGATACCATATCCGAGAACCAGAAATTACAGTCGGAAACAACGGATTTGCGCTTGAAGAACTCACAATTACGGCTGGAATATTATGAGAATATAGATAAGCTCACAGATAAACAGAAGGAAATTGAGGTGGCGCAAAAAGAGGCTGACAAGTGGATGATGATATCGGATACTGCAAAATTACAGACTGAACGGGCTGAATTTGAACTAGAAGAGGTGTAAAGGCTTAAGAAGGAACTGCTTGGTGCGGTCGATGGAGATGATTATCTGAAGGAGCAGGTGATAGAGCTGAGGTATCAGAATCAGATATTGCGGGAGGAAAAACGTAGCCTCAAGGAAAATCTGGAAAAGGCGTATGAGTTTATGAAACAGTTTGTGATTGGCGGGATTAATCTGCTCGAGAAGTTTATGGAGTGGATTGGGGAGAAGGTAAAGGATGTGGGGAGAGGAAGGTGATGTTAAAATTCACAAAATAGAAAGGCAATTAATGTGGAGAATTCATGAGAATTGTGGTAAAATTATTTTGGGATTTTGTCTTTATTTCGATGAATGGGAATGCTATTTTAAGTAATATTACAAATATGAGTCCTGATTATTGAACATATATTATATGTATAATGTTGTTGGATAGACAATTTTCTAATTACTTATTAAGGAAGTTAGTTGTTATGCGAACAATGTTATTGAGCTTCAAGCCAGAATGGTACAATAAAATTATGGATGGTAGCAGGATATTTGAGTATAGAAGAACATTTCCAAATGAAGAAATAATGGCATATATGTATGTCAGTTCTCCAGTAAAATGATAGTTGGAAGGATTCATTTGGGTAAGAGAATTGATATTAACACATGGAAAGAACAATACAAAGCGGACAAAGAAGTATGTGAACGAATAGATGATTTCCTGACAAGACATACTTATGCCATGCCGGTGTTGTCTTTTCAGATGACGAAGGAAATAGAGTTAGAAATACTTCGTAAGTTTAACCCAAAATTTTGTATGTCCTCAAATGTATTATTATTTGGATAATTATCCGGAATTGTTTGATTTTATAAGGAAAAATGCAACTGATATTGGGAAATTACACATTAATTCATTTGTGAATATAGAGAAAGATGAAATTTGCAGAAAACAGTATTAGGAGGTTTGCCATGGGTGATTTTGGTGCTGCGGAAAGAAGAATATTAGAATTTATGTCAAAGGGGACAGAATTTGTCTTCAATGGGAAAGGATATACAGTAATGTTATCTGGAAAACCAACATGTCATAAAGGTGAACCGAAAACGGATATTTATATATTGGCAGAATCTTGTGAAGATGAAGTTGAAATAAAAATTTCTTATAAGAAAGAAAATGCGGATTTTATTGAAAACAAGATGAGCGCAGAACGTGCAGAACAATTATTTGGTGAAGATTGGATAGATATTATAGAACACTCTACTACAGCTATTCAGGATAAATTTTATGAGCGAATGCTGATTTATAAAAATGGATTTAGAAGAACTGAAAAGGGTTCAATTACCCTCGGATGGATATTTGAGTTGCTTAATAAAAGTGGTGGAGACTTATCTGGGAAAATGTTACTTACAGATGAACAGGTAGTAGATGTTTATGCAGGAAGTAATCTTTCTCCAGATAAGAAAAATGCGAGTGTTTGTGGGCAGATCATAAGAGATAGTGGTGTCGCTAACTACATATTGATGGATGAGAATGTGTATTCTGCGCAAGATGTAATAGATAAAATGATTCCTATAAGAGAATATGTAATGATGCCCCCAGATATTTATTTTGCTTGTAAGGCTTTGAATTACAGAACTTTTGCTGAAAAATGGGATGGGAATAGACCATTATCAGTTCAAGTAAATTGGGATGCACTTGATAACAGATTAGTTCCCGAACTTGTTTTTGACAAGCCTTTGATAGTAAAAGGTAATGAGGTGGCTGAAAGACTTATTCATTATATGCGGAAATTAAATATCAGAACAACAGATGATATTGATGAGGATAATTCGGGAACTGATAAAATAGTATAGAGGTGATAACATGGCTGTTATTTTAGAGGAAAGAGGGCGTGGTAAATTTAAACCAGCTCCAGACTATAAAGTTGATGAAGTAAAAGAACTTCTAAATAAAAAAATTGAAGAAGAAAGACAGGCATTTGCAGATTGTAGTGAAGAGATTGAGTTTGATAAGCTTAACTATGATCCTAATAAGTGGAACCTGCTGTCGCTATTTTCGGGATGCGGTGGTCTGGATTTGGGCTTTGAATTAGCAGGCTTAAAAGCAGTTATGGGCGAAGAAGTTATGGAAGCAGCATTTGCAGACAAAAAGGTCTTTGATGAAAATATCAATAATAATGTATTCAATACGATTTATGTAAACGATATATTTGATGAAGCAAGAGAAACCTATGCACAGAATGCAGGTAAGTATATATACATGGACAAGAGTGATATAAGAAAAATAAAGGAGTTTCCCCAGGCAGATATTGTATTAGGCGGTTTCCCTTGCCCAGGCTTTTCAGAGGCTGGACCGAGATTGGTTGATGATAAGAGAAACTTTTTATACTTGCATTTTATTCGTTGCCTGATGCAGAGCAAACCCAAAATTTTTGTGGCTGAGAATGTAAAAGGAATGATGACTCTTGGAAAGGGTGAGGTTTTCAAGCAAATTGTTCAGGACTTTGCAGCAGCAGGATATACAATATATCACAAACTTTTAAACTCGGCAGAATATGGTGTGCCACAGATAAGAGAACGAGTGATTTTGGTTGGTGTCAGGAATGATACAGACTTTGAATATGTTCATCCGAAACCTACAACATGGGTATGGCATTGATGGATTGAAAGAAGTAGTAACACTTCGTGATGCAATTGGTGATTTAGAGGATGATCCGGGAGATTATTTTACAGGCTCGTACTCTACTATTTTTATGTCGCGTAATCGAAAAAAACTGTGGTCACAACCAAGTTTTACGATTCAGGCATCTGGTAGACAGGCGCCGATCCATCCGGCAGGAGCACCTATGGAACATATAGGCAAGGATAGATATATCTTCAGCGATGGAGAAGAAAATAATCGGCGCCTATCAGTGAAGGAAATTGCAAGAATTCAGACATTTCCGGATTGGTATGAATTTAGCAGAGGAACAAGTAACAGAAATGATAATGCCAAACTTGATTTGGTGTATAAGCAGATAGGTAATGCAGTGCCGGTACGCTTAGCATTGGCTGTTGCGGAACCGATTGCGGAGTTTGCAAGGACACAATTAGAACAAGAAAAAGAAGATACAAAGTATGTGATTGTTCATGAAACGGAGAAAAGAATGATGGCATAGAAAAGTAATAATACATTTTGGATAGAAAGTGGTGATGACATGCAGGATTTTTCAAGTGTAAACATAAAAATATGATTATTCATAATGTAGGAAATAAAGTAAAAGGTGAATCACTAGATTTATCAACAGAAATATGTGATACTAATAATAAAGTAACAAATCAGTATCTGAAACAATTCTTTTTTTCAACATTTAAATTTGATATAACATACAGGTTTGTACATGAGACAGATATAGCAATGAATGAAATATATAATTATGTAAAACACATATTTGATAATTCAGATCAGTTTTATGAGCAATCTGTAAATATTGCTAAGCACCTGTATGAAGTGTCAGTGCATCCTAACATAAAAGCAGGAGAATTGTGTATAGTATATTTACAAAACTGCATAATAGATGATAATGTCACTGATGCTGTAGGAATTTATAAATCAGAATCTAAAGATTATTATTTGCAAGTTAATAGTACTGAAAATGGATATGATATTGAATGCCAACAGGGTATTAATCCTAAGAAATTGGATAAAGGATGTCTTATATTTAATTCATCAGATTCAAATTATAAAGTATGTGTTGTAGATAAAAATGTTAATGATGCCATGTATTGGAAAAAACTTTTTTGATGATTGAGGAAGAAAAAATGAATATGCCAATACATCAAAGACATTGAAATCATGTAAAAAGATATATTGCTAAAAATGAAGATTTAGAACCAAAAAAGAAATTGGAACTTATAAACAATTCTGTAGAGTATTTCGAAAATAATGATGAATTTGATTTGGAAAAATTTTCAGAAAAAGTATTTAATAATAAAGAAGAATCAGATAAGTTTAAAGTATATTTAGATTCATATGAGATAGATAATAAATTTAGTATATCGTCGAATGCTGTAACTAAAATTAAGAAAACAATAAAAAGAAGAGTATAAGATTAGATGATAATGTGGAGATTAAATTTAATGATACTGTAGATGATATTAATAATTTGATTGAGAAAGGTTACGATAAGGAAAAGAAAAAAAGTATTATAAAATATATTATAATGATGAAGATTAGGAGGAGCAAATATAATGGCTGGTGGTGAAAAAGCGAAAAGCTCTGGTGAATACGGAGAACAAATTGTAAAAAATATTCTTGATATGATGGGATGGAATAATGCAAATAGTGGGGTGACGGTACCATGTGTACATAAAGAAAAACATAAAAGGGAAAATTCTAAAGAGTCTCAAAAGCATGGAATTGATTATGTCTATACATATAAATCTCAATTAAGAGATGCCACTAAGCAAGATGTTTTGGTAAGCGTTAAATGTAGAGATGGATATCCAGTAACAGATAGCGGAATAAAAAAGTAAATTTAAAGAATTTGTATTAGATTTGGCATATGCGATGGAGTGCTATCCAGTATGCGAATTAGCAAAGAAAAAAGATACCTAATACAGATAAGAAGGTTATATCGGGATTAATATTCTGGATTGACAGAAGTCGTGAAGATGGGAGAGAAAATGAAAGTGTTATAGACAAAATAGGAAATTTTTATATGAATCAAGAATGTGTGTATGAAACAATAGCATTGGTAGACAACAAAAGAGCACAATTCTTATATCAGTTGTTATCTTATGCTCATTCAAAATATGGTAAAGAAAACGTTGAGTTTTTTATATTGACACGGGGTTGAATAATTCTAGCCTACAACGCGTATATAGAGGAAAAGAAATGCCATATGAGTATATTAACTCAAATGTTATTCCGTTAGCAATTAGCAATGGTGACGAAAAAAGATTGTTTATTGGTGTTGCTGAAGCTTTTTGTAAAGAGTATTTAGAACGCTTAATAGGATTAGCACAGGAACTAACTAGTACATGGCCTGCAAAAGGTTACAATAGCATTTCCAGATTATAACTCGTTTGAACATAAGGAAGTTGTTTTAATGGCAAAAAGTTTTTTGAAAATGCTGATTTTGTAAAAATATTGAGGTTATAACGTATAAACCAGATTTCAGAGATGGGGTGATTTAATAATGGAGGAAATAAATATAAAAACATTGCTTCCGGTTGGTGAAAAATTAAAACCTTTGTTAAGAAGATCATGTATAAGTGAGTCTGATTTAAAAGGGATTTTAGCAGAACGTGGAGTATTCATAGGCGACAATTCTAAACAAATGTCAATACCGCTTCTTACACTTTCAATTATAAGTCCTAAAGAGTTTGAAAAATTACAAGAGTTTCAAAAGACGAAAGAAGATAGTGTGAAATTTCGCACCTCAAAAATTGAATCATCGACAAATGAGAATTTAAATGATATAGTGCCACTTTCTTTGATTGAACCTCAAAAAATAATAGATGATTCAAGTAATTATACTGTTAATACGGATATGCAATTTACAATGAATTCTGAAAATAATCTTGTTCTTGAATACGAAATTTTACGAGACGATATCACGAAAGATTGGGCAAATTGTGAGAGTAAATTTTCAGGAAGAGTTGAAATTGTAAAAGATTTGGCTCTATTTGTGGGGAGAGTAATTGATGCAAATGTAATTATTCAGAAGAATGAAAAGGAAAAAATGATATGAAGAAATGCAAACTTCTTTTATTTGATTTAGACGGAACTTTATTACAGAGTGACAAAACAATATCAACCAGAACATTATCAGCTCTAAAAAAATGCAGGGGAAATGATATATTGATAGGTGTTTCCACCTCCAGAAGTGAGCAAAACTCTTTGGTATTTTTAAATGAATTGATGCCCGATATTTTAATATCGAGTGGAGGGGCATTAGTAAAATACAAAACAGAATATATTTATAGGGCAGAATTTTCCGAAGAAGAAACGAATGTGATGATTGACATGGCAAGAAATATTTGTGGAAATGATTGCGAAATTACGATAGATACAATAGATGCACATTATTGGAATTATAAAATAGATCCTAAGAAGTTAGATAAGAGTTGGGGAGATAGTATTTATACAGATTTTTCAGATTTTAACGAATGTTCATTAAAAATGTGTGTCGAGATATTTAATCAAGATAAGGCAGATAAGCTGGCTCGAAGTCTCTCTGATTGTGATTGTATTCGTTTCTCTGATGGATTTTGGTACAAGTTTACAAAAAAGAATGTGACGAAAGAAAATGCAATTATGAAGATTACGGAAGTATGTGGATTTAGTACAGATTCAATTATTGCATTTGGAGATGATTATGCAGATATCGGAATGCTTGAATTATGTGGAACAGGTGTTGCAATGGAGAATGCGATTGATGAGGTAAAAGAGAGAGCGGATATTGTAATTGGTTCAAATGACGAAGAGGGAATTGCGGATTTTATTGAGAATGAAATATTATAGATATGTACATGGAGAGGAAATATGGTGGAAGTAAGATTTTATGATACAGTTAATGACGAACTATTGAAATTTGCAGTAATTATCTCACAGAGTAACGGCAAGTGGGTATTTTGCAAGCATAAAGAAAGAGATACATATGAAGTGCCGGGAGGGCATAGAGAAGATGGGGAGGATATTTTTGAAACAGCTAAAAGGGAGTTGCAGGAAGAGACTGGAGCTATCAAATTTGAGATAAAACCAATATAATTGTGATGTAATATTAAGGAGATTGCTATGTCATTAGGATTAAAAAGAGGAACAGTGCAGCTTGAACCACATGATAAACAGTGGGATGAGGCTGCCATTCAAACAATCAAAATACTTAATTCTATATTAGGAGATGCTGCTATTGATATACAGCATATTGGAAGTACAGCAATACCGGCAATTAAAGCAAAACCGATTATTGATATTGTCGTTGGGGTAACTGATTTTGAGAAAATAATGTCATATAATGAGCAGTTACAGAAGGAAGGAATCTTTTATCGTGGTTCAGATGTGGAACATCAGATTCTTTATGTAATGGGGGATATGTAGAAAAGGATATCAGGACACACCATATTCATGTTGTGAAGTGGAATGGAACTGAGTGGAAAAAATATATTCATTTCAGAGATTATCTAAATGATAATGAGAATATGGCTTTGCAGTATCAGAAGGTGAAGGAAGAACTGGAAAGTAAGTATGCTGATAATAGGGGATTGTACACTAAAGGAAAGAAAGATATAATAGATATTATTCTAAATAATTAATAATTTTTATTTTGTATGTCTTGACAAAAAATAATTATGAATTTACTATGTTAAAAAGCGATGAAGAGAGATAGTAAATATTTTGAAAATTACAGAGAGGAGTTGCTTGGTGGAAAACTCTATTGAAGAAATATTGAACCAGTCTTGGAGCCGTGTACCGACTGATTTATTCATTAGGCTACACTGGGAACGCCCATTACAGCGTCAGGGTATCGAAAGAAATTTCCGTACTTGCTAAGGTCTATATTGCGAAATATAGATGAATTAAGGTGGTAACACGAAGCTATCAGCTATCGTCCTTAAAGTAAATTTAAAGAGGGTAGCTTTTTAATACATAAAATAATAGAATCGCAGGAATTAGTGATGAATTATGTTGTT
>VOFH01000476.1_pt1 | contig 14001 bp, 26 predicted proteins | sample 5384091 | NCBI WGS metagenome assembly VOFH01 (sample SAMN12384727, study PRJNA508395) | human gut metagenome | isolation source: healthy gut G | host: Homo sapiens
GGAATTGCCACCATCTATTATGCAGAGGAAAGGAATGATTTGAGATGACACCGGGAGAAGCACCAGAGGCTATCAAAAAGGCTGTTCAGGAATCCGTCAGGGAAACAAATCATAAGACCATGCAGAAAGCATTCAGGGTATCCAATGCAATGCGAAACAGCGTCATAGAAGTATTGACAAATCCAAGTCCATCTCCTCCGGGAAGTCCTCCTGGAGTTCGGAGTGGATTTCTGCGGAGGGCATGGAAAACTGGTGTCCGCAACAATGGCGGTTCCGGCGGTGGCGTTTCGATTGTAGCTTATGCTGATGCAAAGGCTCATTACGCCGGTTATCTGCAAGACGGAACAAAGAAAATGGCGGCAAGACCATTTGTTGATCCAATTCTTGAGGATGTACAGCCGGAAGTTGATGCTATTTTCGCAGATTTTTAAGGAGGTAGGGAATGTTAATCGTAAAAGAACCTACAGAAAAGTTTAACACCGAAGAAATTCGGAGAGGAACCCTGGTCTATGCGAAGCATAAAACATGGGAGAATGGAGAAAAAGGGTTTGTTACAACAGCAAGTGAAGATGAAGTGATTGTGCAGTATCCGCCAAAGATCGGAAATGTCACAAATCACTTTTTTACGGGCAGAAGAGGTTGCGAAAGGAGACTGGGAAGTCCGTTATACAAACGATATGGAGACGATAGTCACATATCCGGAAGGAGGAACCAATGAACCTGAAACAGCTGATTTATAAGAGGCTTGTCCATGCGAAAGATATTGGAGGCCTGCTTGCAAAATACGCCGGACACCCGGCTGTCTTCGACACTGAAGCTCCGGATGATAAGCAGGACGGATGGGAAGGAAAACGCAGTACCCAAGGCTCAATATCGTCCTCGATATGCAGGCAAATGAGGAACGTTCAAGCGTAGGCTCATTAACTATCACCATCTATACGGAACGCACGTCTATGGTCATTTTAGAGATTGAATCACTGGTGAAAACCTGCTTCAGGGATTTGCTTATTTCACCGGAAGACGGAGGACCGTACAGTTTTGCATGGGCGAGAACAGATCCTTTTTCGATTGAAGGAACGAATGTTATCGGACAGGATGTTACTTTTGACATTATGGAATACTCCGCTCAAGAGACCACGGATCCAGATCCGATTGTTGCACTTTCGAGGTATATTAAAAACTATACCCCGATTCGATTGTGCTTGGCGTGGATCCGGTCGGAGAGTTTACCGAGGCATCCGTTACACCGATCTTTTACAGTCGCCTTGTCACTATGGATAAGGCGACTGGACACAACATGAATATTGTTACATGGATGGACTGCAGAATGGCAGTCCATCTTTTTATGCCCTGACAAGGCAATGAACCTGAAAATGCTGGCAGCAGTCATGCAGAAAATCTCCGTTGACGAGAAAATTATCCTTCTGGATAACTCCCAATGAATATATCAGAGGTTCAGATCGACAAACAGGCAGATTACCTGAAACAGGGGCAGCTATATGTAACTGGGCGGTTTGGAGTCCTGAAATACAAGGAAAAACCGCATGCGATCGAAAGCATTATCACTATGTAAGGAGGGAAAGCAATGGCAGAAAAGAAAGAGCCTATGGCCAAAGCTGCTCCACAGCAGACTGCGGAAAAGAAAGAGCCTAAAGGCATTCTGTATCCTGCGGAAGAGCTCGCAAAGGCGGCTCATCGCTTTAACACAAAGGAAGAGTGTGTGGTTGCTGCACTCAAATACTTCGGTAAGAAAGAAGCGACCATCAAAGAAACGGAAGAATTAGTAAAGAAATTCTTGCAGAAGGAGGTCAAATAATGGCTGGAACATTTATTATCGGCGAAACCAAAATTCGCCCGGGAACCTATTTCAATATTCAGAAAGTAGGAGGAAACCAGCTCGCCGGTGCTGATGACGGTACAACGGCTGTTTTCTTTAAAGCTGATTTCGGACCACTGAACGAAGTGGTTGAGATCGCACCTGGAGATGGATACGAAAAAGTATTCGGTACAGCAGGAACAACGGATGCCATTCGTGAAGTTCTGGCGGCAGGGGTAAAGAAAGCCCTGTGCTGTAGAGTTGGAAAAGGCGGAACTGTTGCGAATACAAAACTGAAGACCGCAGGAGATGTGCCTCCGGCCAAGGACGCACTGTCCATCACAGCGAAGCATCCGGGAACAAAGGCGTTCTCTATCGAGGTTAGAGAGAAACTTTCTGATACTTCTCTGAAGGAGTGCATTATCTATGCCGGCACAAAAGAATTTGAGAAGTTCGAATTTGCCGCAGGAGAAGAGGAAGACGAGGTTAAGAATCTGGCAGCAGCATTCGTGAACTCTCAGAACTTTGCATGCGAGATCTTGGACAGTGCAACAGGAGTTCTTGCTGAAACAGAAATCACAGCATTTACCCCTGGAACAGATCCAACAGTATCTACAGAAGATTACAGTACTGCATTTTCAGCGGCAGAAGCATACCGCTTTAATACGGCTTGCGTGGATACTGAGGAAACTGCTGTGCACCTGCTCCTCGCTTCTTTCATTGACCGTATCTTCAATGCGGGACAGCGCGGACTTGCCATTGTTGCTGAGAAAAATACGGTTTCTCTGGATGACAGAATGGATCACGCCGCCGGATTCAACAGTGAAAAGATGCACTACGTTGTCAATGCGTCTGTAGAAGAATCCGGAGAAAAAGTGGAAGGTTATCTGGTTGCGGCCAGAATTGCCGGTCTGATTGCTGCGTGTCCTTCCAATAAATCCCCTTACTCATTCTGTAATCAGCGGATTCACAAAACTTGTGGATGTGCTGACTCCTACTCAGATTACCAATGCTGAGAAAAGGGATGTATCGTACTGAGCACGAACACCACGGGACAGATCTGGATTGACAGTGCGATCAACACGCTGGTAACTCCGTCTGACAATCAGGATGACGGATGGAAGAAAATCCGCAGAACAAAAAACCAGATATGAGCTTATTACTCGCTGCAATGACCAGGCAGACAGCCTGATCGGAAAAGTGGACAACGATACCAACGGAAGAGCAACGGTTGTAAGCCAGCTGCAGGGTATCGTTAATGCCATGGTAAATGAAGGAAAACTGGTGTCCGGTACTGTTACCGAGAATACCCTCTATACATCTGATGGAGATTACGCATATTTCGATATTTCCGTAATCGACAAGGATTCCATCGAACACATTTACCTGACATATAAATTCCAGTTCAGCAGCAGAACAGATGAATAAAGAAGGAGGATTAGACAATGGCAATCAATGAAAGAGCATCATCTGATGCACGCCACGCCCGTACCGGCAAAGATGCGCCTGTATGACGGAGACGGAACTCTCCTTGCCAGCATGGAAACATTTGCATCCAAAGCTACTTACAACAATGTTAAGTACCGCCCGCTTGGAGATCCGCAGGAACATGAGACATCCGATTCCTATGGAATCACTATTACTGTAACTGAGATCGTCATTGAGGATATTGATATGTTCAAGACCTTAATGGAATCCATGAAAACAGGTGTTACACCGCAGTTTGTATTCCAGGGCGTACTGATCGGTCTTAACGGTTCAGAAGAACGTGTGGTTTACAGAGAATGCATCCCGTCCGGAGACATCGATCTTCAGAATGTAGCAAACGGAGATGTGATCAAACGTAACTGAGTTTCTTCGTAAACGGAAAACCGGATCTGCAGAAGGAACTTTCTATTTAATCAATATGTTTACAGGTGGGGCGAGAGAATCGCCCCATTATTTTTAAGGAGGAAGAATCATGGCGAAATTAACAAGCGTAAACGGAAAACCGGAAGAAAACATTGAGGAAGAAGTAAGAGGAAACTTTCTCTGCAGAGGAAACAAAGAACCAGCTCAGAGTGAAAGAAGATGACTTTATCGCTGGAATGCTGTCAGCTGCAGCTTATAAATCAGGGGAAGTATCTCAGATTGGCATCGTGAGAGGCGGAAAGCTGTTCTTCTCATTCCGGATCCACGCTCTTGGAGAGGAAGAGGCGAACAAGAGCCGCAAAAAGCATACGAAGTATGTTCGTAACAAACAGATCGGAGTCAAATTCGCAGAGGAAACTGACAATGCGAAGTTCCGTTCTTCCCTCATTTACCATGCGACTGTTGAGGAAGACAGAAATAAGCTGTGGGACAACAAGCAGGTATGGAATGGACTGATTGCTCAGGGACACCAGATCGTAACCGCTCTGGATGTTATCGAGGCTGTTCTGCTCGGCGGTGAAAAGACCGCATTATTGATGAAATCAATAAGATGAGTGGATTCAATTCTGAGAATATCGAAGAAGTGGAAAACAATCTTGAAGATGTTACAAAAAACTGATTCGCGCCGGCGGTAAAGTAACGCTTTTACATCAGATCTTCCAGCGGACCGGAATAACACCGGATGAGGTTTATTCCAAGACACCGGGGAGTAAGGGCGTTTATGTTTGCGTCTATGATGGTTCGCCTTGAAGACGATGAGAAGGGAGGTGCGGCAAATGGCGGCTAAGGTCATAAAGATTGAGATCCCTATTGAAACCCAGGATAAGACTGATCCGGCGCTCGGTAGTGTGACGGCGAAGATGGAAGACTTGGATAATGCGGCGAAAAAATGCTCAGAAGAGTATGGACAGTGCATCGAAAAGTGCTTCTGGATTTGAAAATCACTCGGAAAAAGCATGGATAATGTCTCGAAGAAAGCCTCCGGGTTTGAAAAATCACTCGGTTCTGTGACAAAGCAGAAGTGGCAGATACTCCTTGAGGCAAAGGATAAAATCACTCCTACCGTAAAGCAGGCGATTACATACGTTAAGCGCCTGAGCAGTAAGGCCTGGCGAGTGACTCTGAAAGCAGTTGACCTTGTTACTTCACCTGTAAAAGAGTATTCGGACTCTTGAAAAGCCCGCTTGTAGCCGCAGGAGTTACCATATCGGCTGGCGCGGGCATTGCCAGTACCGTAAAGACGTATGCAGAGTTTGAAGCTGCTATGAGCCAGGTAAAGGCTATTTCCGGAGCCACTGGAGAAGAATTTACACAGCTTACAGAAAAAGCAAAGCAAATGGGTGCCACCACGAAGTTTACAGCGGCACAGAGCGCGGAGGCCTTTAACTACATGGCTATGGCGGGATGGAAAGCCTCAGACATGATGAGTGGTATCGAAGGTATCATGAACCTGGCAGCAGCCAGCGGAGAAGATCTCGGAACCACATCAGATATTGTTACTGACGCACTTACCGCTTTCAACCTGAAAGCATCCGATTCCACACACTTTGCAGACGTCTTGGCGCAGGCCTCCGCAAATGCAAATACCAATGTATCTAAAATGGGACAGACATTCCAATACGTTGCTCCTGTTGCGGGTGCGATGGGATATAGCATTGAGGACACGGCACTGGCGATCGGACTTATGGCAAATGCTGGTATCAAAGGAGAAAAAGCAGGTACTGCACTCCGTTCTATCTTTACGAGATTGTCGGATCCTCCTTCAGATGCAGCAGAAGCTATTGAAAAGCTCGGATTGAGCATTACGAATACAGACGGAAGTATGAGACCTCTGAACGATGTTATGAAAGATCTCAGAAAGAGTTTTGCAGGGCTCACTCAGGAACAGAAGGTTCAGATGGCATCTCAGCTGGCCGGACAGGAGGCCATGTCAGGTCTTCTTGCTCTGGTAAATGCTTCTGAGGAAGACTACAACAAATTGGCAGAAGCTATCGGAAATGCAGATGGAGCATCGAAGAAGATGGCAGATACAATGCTGGATAACTTATCCGGTAAATGGACTTTGTTTAAGTCTGCTCTTGACGGTGTAAAATATCTCTCGGAGAGATTTAAGCCGTATCTTATGGATGCCCTTGATTGGATGATAGAAAAAATGCCTGATATAGAAGATACACTCCTTCTTACCATGGATAGGATTGATGAATTTGTAGGACCACACAAAAGAAAAAAAATATCTGAATTTACTGGTACGAAGGAATGGCAGGATGCTGACTTATTCGGAAAGATAAAGATTGGATGGGATAAGCTGATTGCCGAACCGTTTTCTGAATGGTGGGATTCATCCGGAAAACAAAAGATAATGTTAAAAGCTGAAGATATTGAAAAGGACTTGGATCTGGAATATCGGCCGGAATCCTTACACTACTCGGAATCGACGTAGGTTCTACGATTGATGAGGGTGCAACTATAGGGCGGCAGTTCGCAAGCGGATTCGTAAGTGGATTCAATGCGTCTGAGATTCAATCTGCTATTGGCAGTGCTATTTCCGGAATCTTCAAAATGCAGGAAAAATATTTACCGGTGACGCAGATCTGTCTTCCTGGTTATCTGCAGCACTTGTTGCGAAAGTTGCAACACCTCTTTTGGGTGCCGGTATCAAAGGAGTTAAACTCGGAAAGACGATATTCGGAAGTGGAGAAGGCGGATTAGGACTTGGAAGTGCTATTATCGGATCTGCAGCGGCAGGAACAGGACTGAAAGGCCTTGGAGCATCTGCCGGTATGTTTGGTCTGAAAATCGGTTCTACAGCAACTACGGGAGCCGGACTTATTGCTTCTGGTGCAGCAGCGGCCGGAGGCGGGGTTGTCGGAGGAGCAACACTCATAAGTGGAGGAATTGACGCTTATCATGCAATTAAATCCGATGAGGCGGCAGAAAAGAACATGGAACATCAGCAGGATTAAAAGTTGGTGGCGTTGCCGGCGGAGCGGCTTTAGGAGCTGCAATCGGTAGCGTTATTCCTGGACTCGGAACGGTTGTCGGAGGCTTAATTGGTGCAGGAATCGGTGGTATTGCCGGCTGGTTCGGCGGAAATAAGGTCAAAGAAGACTACGAGGAGATTAAAGCAGGCCGCAGAAGAAGCGGCAGCGGCAGCGGAGCTTATGGAGCAGAAATCAAAGTATGCCCTGGAAGGTTCCCGGTTTGAGAATTCCAAGCTGAAAGACGCATTCAATGACACAACAGTATCTGCAGAGAGGTTTGCCTCTATGATGCAAGAGGCGGCGTCTAAGAAAGTGCAGGACAGCTTTGGAAATATCAAATTATCCGTAAAAGAAATTAAGGATGCTGCAAAGCAGATTGTCTTCGGAGATCAGGAACAGGCATTTACGAAATTTTCAAGTGCGGCCAGTGACGCACAGAATTCTCTTGCGAATCTCCAGAGCTCAGTAAGCACAATGGATAAGTTGAATTGGAAAGCGTCACTCGGAATGAAGTTTGATGACAATGAAATATCTGAGTATATCGCAGGCGTTGACAATATGCTCTCGAGTGCATCGCAGTACCTGGAGGACAAGCACTATCAGGCGAAAGCCGCAATAGATCTGCTTGTGGAGCCGGGGAACGAAACCGACATGACTACCGGATTGAATGCCATGTATGCAGATATGCAGTCCAAGATAGAAAGCCTTGGAAAAGATCTTCATGCAAAAGTCAATGTTGCTCTTGAAGACGGAGTTATTACGCTGGATGAGCAGGATGAGATTACCAATTTACAGAATCAGATTACGGATATTACCAATCAAATCAGCCAGGCGGAGACCGAAGCAAGTTTCCAAAGCCTGAAGATTAAATATTCTGGTGCATCCCTCGATTCGGATTCTTTCGCAAATCTGGTTGCTGAAATCCAGACGAACGTTCAGGAGGCGGCTCAGTCTTATGACGATGCTTTTGGAAGTTTCTCTTACAAACCTTAATCTACAGCTACAGAGCGGTGCTATAAATCAGAGCAGTTCGATGCACAGTTACAGGCTCTTACAGAAGGGTATCAGGCAAAGATAACTGACCTGTCCGTGAGGGTAGAGAGTTTTGAATTGCAGTCGATAGCTGATGCTTTCGGAAGTGAGCTGGACGGAATCTTACCGGATATAGAAGGAACGGTAGCTGAAAAGCTCGGAACCGCAATGCACAATGCTATGGCGGCAGGAGTTGATGTGGAGAACTGGGATGTTTCTACAGCTTCACAATGGCTCGACCTTGATGGACTTTCTGCGGAAACGCAGTCCGCTATCACCGAGTTAATGAGCCAGGTTGCAGCTTCTCTGCCTGATCAGATGAGCTCTGCACTTTCCGGAACCGATATAGACATGAGCGACAGTGTAAACAGTATGGTGAATTCATCTATTGATAATGTTGATCTGTCTGGTGCCGGAGAAACCCTTATGGGAAAAGTCAATGAAAGTATGAATGGGCTGGATATGTCTGAATCGGAGCAGGATTGCAGGATAGTTTACAGACTTCTCTGCTGACGTCTCTTGAAAATGGACCTTTCCGGAGCAGGGAAACGCTGAATGCAAAACTCGGAGAATCAATGGCTTCGCTCGATATGTCTGAGTCTGGTTCTGGACTTCAGGAAAGCATACAAAGTTCCATTACTTCTTCGATAGAGGGAGTGGATTTGACTGAGGCGGCATCCAGCTTGAATACAAAGCCTTTCGGCAGCACTGTCATCGGCAGAAAGTATATAGATACAACAGGATTCGCAACTGCCCTGCAGAGTAGCATTGCAGGATCTGTGCAGGGACTTGATTACTCTGGAGTTACATCAGCGGTCGGAACTGGAATAGCGAATGCTATCACAGCAACCATGGGAACAATCCAAGGTGCTATTTCTACACTTTACAGTGATGTTGGAGCTGCGATAAACAGTGCTTTCGCCGCAGGTTTCACAACAACAACAACGGTTACGATCACAGTAAACTATAAGCTTGCAAATCCGACGGCTACTATCAGCTTCAGCGGCGGTGGATCCGGATCAGCAACTGTTTCAGGAAGTATTGCTTCTAATGCAAATGGAGGATTCTCTTATGGTCCAGAGCTGACATGGTGGGGGAGAAGATGGTTCAGAGGTAATTATTCCTCTAGGCAGTAAACGTCGAAGGAGAGGTCTTGAGTTATGGGCACAAGCCGGACAGATACTCGGGATTCCACAGCACGCAGAAGGCGGCATGATAGGAAATCCTGCATCTGCAGCTACTTACTATGATTACACCGCACAAAATGCAATACAGGCCATTTCGGAAGAGGACAGCGATACTTCTGAACCGATTCCGACAAAGTGTTCGGCATGAAGGCGAAAGTGGAACAAAGAAGTAAAACTCAATGTGAATGTGAATCCGCAGTTTGTAATTTCAGGCGGCGGTGGACAGAGCGATGAGGATATCATGAGAATCATAAAGAGCCACTTCAAGGAGCTGGCTGATGATCTGGGCGGAGAGCTGGCAGACCGCCTCGGAGAAGTATTCTCAAATATGCCAGTGAACGCATAAGGAGGCATGGAATGGACATTTATCTTACCGAAACGGGAAGTGGAGGCAGAAGGTTTACATTTCCTAGCCTCCCGGAACGTATCAGAGTGAAAAACTCAACAAATTATCAGTCCTTCGACATTCTATCAATGGGGACTATTAAAATTCCAAAAGGAATGACACCAACTACGATTTCGTGGGAAGGTGTCTTTTTGGTGAAGCAAAGAAGAAGGAATCTATTGTGAAAACATGGGTAAAACCTTCTGAATGCGAAAAAACGTTACAAAACTGGCAGGAAAAGGGCACCGTACTCAGGCTGATGGTGACTGGAACGAATATCAATATCGATGTTACGATCAGTTCCTTTACCTGTGAGGAAGTAGGAGGATTCGGAAACAAAGAGTACAAGATTGAGTTCATCCGGTATAAGTATCTGAAGATCTATACCACTGATGAGTTGAAGATTGTCAAATTTGTAAAGAAAACGAATACCAGACCTGCTCCGGCGGCGCCTGCAAACAAAGGTACATATACCGTAAAATCGGGAGACAACCTTTTGGTCCATTGCCAGAAAAATATTACGGTGGCAGCGGTTCTAACTGGAAGAAGATCTACGATGCAAACAAATCCGTCATTGAATCTACGGCGAACAGGTACCGTGGAGGGCGGGAAGTGACTGCGGACATTGGATTTATTCGGGAACCGTACTTACCATTCCAAACTAAGGAGGTGCTGGAATGATTGATATTGCAAACGTTCAGTACCGCCTAGTGATAATGGATGAAAAAGGAAAGCAGTACAACATCAAGGATTATGTGGATGATTTGGGGTGGGAACAGGGAGAAAAAAGAACTGTCCACCCGAATCTCCTTTACCACGAGGAATGAGAAGTCCACACAAGGTCTGCTGTCTTCGATAGCAAAGCTCGGATGTCTTGTTGGAATATTTGCTACGGATGGAAAAAAATGATGAAGAGGTTGCCAGGGGTATATCACAACCTGGAAACCGAGTTATTCTTCGGACAGTGACCGGTTTGATGTGAAATGCTATGACAACCTGTATAATTTGCAGGAAAGCCAAGACAACATATATTATTCTTCCGGAATCGGAACAAAGTCGGCGATTATGAAGATATTTGACAACTGGGAGATTTCCTCGGCTCTTACAGCGGTCCGAATGAAACCCATGCAAAGCTCGCTTACAAATCAGAAAAGTCTTGCAGATGTGATTCTGGATATTCTGGATGATGCGTATAAAAAGGGCGGAACAAAATGTGTGGTTCAGGATCGAGGTGGTAAAGTGTATGTGGTTCCATATGCCAACAATAAGGTGGTTTACCACTTTGAGGCAGATAACACAAAAACAATATCCCATAAAAGAAGCACTGAGGGAATGATTACAAAGGGTGAAGATCATCGGCCAGGAAGATGATGACGGAAGAAGTAGTGTTGAGGCAACGATGAACGGCAAAACAAAATATGGCGTTCGTCAAAAATTGTAACAAGAGGAAAAGATGACAGCCTTGAAGATGCAAAGTTTTTCTGCTCAGGAAATATTGGATGACAAAGGAGATTCAGGAAGAGATTACCGTACAGGCTCCGGATATTCCGTGGACACGGAAAGGAGATCTTGTTCATGTTACGGCCGGAACAGTAGATGGTTACTATTATGTGATCGGAATCCGGCATGATGCAGATAACAAGATTATGACACTTGACCTGCATATTCCTTATCCGGAATACGAGAAGAAGACAGCTGCTCGAAGAAAACTATAATGTCGGAGATATTGTCAACTTCCATGGAGGAAAGCATTATGTTTCTTCTTATCCTGGTTCTCAGGGATACAGCGTAGGACCTGGAAAGGCTAAGATTACTATTAAAAACGGTTCCGGAAAAGCGCACCCATGGCATCTTGTGACAGAAAACTGGGGACAGACGCATGTTTGGGGCTGGGTAGATGAAGGAAGTTTTGATTAGAGGAGGTGTTTTATATGGCGTTTGATAATCACGCCGGAGCGAATAAACTTGCCAGGACGTTAAGTAATCGTATGAAAAATGAATCAAAGAGCTCTCTGGTTCTTGATTTTGGCTCAATCAATTCTGATTACAGCCTTACAACAAACACTTTCCTGTGAAAATTCCGAAAAAAGACTACACAGTCTGCAGACATATAAGCGGAATGTCCCTTGGTACTTCTGGCGGATCTCATGGAGGACATGAGTACGGAGATGGAAGTCATTCGCATTCTATTCCGGTACCAAAGCTGAAACCTGGAGACAGAGTGCTTGTGGCGTGGATACAGAGGGAAGCGGTTGTTGTAGACGTCATAGTATCTGCAAGTTCGCTTTAGTGGAGGTGGTATTTATGGCGTCTGAAAATGCTTTATTCCCGGTAGAAGAATCTCCAGAATTCATACAGGAAAGCGAAGAACAGAGATAATCAGTATCGATATACGGTCGCATGGGATGTGGAAAAAGGAGATTTCATACTGGACGGTAAAAACCGAATGGAAACTTGCAACGGTATGGAAAGGTTATAAAGTGTGGTGCTCCAGTAAAATGGCTCTCACACAGAGATATGCCTGCCTTGCATATCGGATGAAATAGGCACCGAACTTGACGAGGCTTTGAATGAGCCGGATGAGGGAGGCGGTGCAGTCGGCTTTGGAAAGGATATAACCGAAGCCCTTATGGTAAATCCCAGGACAGAATATGTTCGAGGTTTTACTTTTGAATGGAACGGAGACAATGTCAGCTGTTCCTTTATTGTAAAAGGCATAGAAAATGAAGAATTTCAGGTAACTATATAGGAGGTGATGAGAGTGGGAATGGAATTCCACCGCCGGAGTTTTATTGACAATAACACGCCGGAGGAAATTCAAAAGCAGAATGATGAATGCTCTTCCTGAAGGCATAGATGATATGCCCGGTGGTTTCCCTTATGATTTTACAATGCCTACGGCGATTGAAAAATCGGAGCTGATTCAGTTCCATCTGGTCCGGAACGCTTATGCTCATGTTCCCCCAGTTCGCATGGGGAGAATGGCTGGATCTTCACGCCTCGGTTGCCGGAGTGCAGAGGAAACCGCCTGGTTATGCCAGCGGAGAAGTTACCGTTACCGGAGAGGCAGGAACTGTTATCATGGAGGGATCTATATTTTGTACAGCATCCACAGATGACAGTCCTTCTCTTGAATATGCAGCAGATCATACGGTAATCATTCCGGAGGGGGCACTGTAAAGGTGCCTGTTACTGCTGTGAATCCTGGTAAGGAATCGAATACAAAGGCAAAAACCGTTACTTTTTCTCTTACCACTATCAAAGGTCTATCAAAAGTAGAAAACGAAGATTGGATTTCTGGTGGAACAGACGAAGAAAGTGATGAGGCATTGTGGGAACGTATCGATATGGAATACAAAGCAGAAGGAGCTTCGTTCATCGGAAATGATAATGATTATGAACGGTGGGCAAAAGAGGTCACTGGAATTGGAGACTGTATCGTTATTCCTGCAGAAGTGAAGAATCGGGTGTTGTAAAACTTGTCCTTGTGGATTCAAATGGATCGCCGGCCAACAAGGTTCTTGTTCAGGCGGTCTATGACCATATCGTATCTCGAATGACAGGAGTAAAAAGGATCCTTCCGACAGGTTGTGCAAAGCTGATTGTAGAAGCTGCTGAAACAAAGACAATCTCATATACCTGCACAGGTCTTGTTTATGATGAGACCACGGATATTGAGCAGATCTCGAAAGAGTTCAAAGAACTTGTCGCTCAGGAGTATATCGATGCGAAGAAAGATGGAATGTTGATATACAATCAGGTCCGGGCACTCATCACAGACATTCCGGGAGTATCAGATTTTGACACATTCTTATGGTGAACGGAAAGAGGAAAATATTGTTCTCGGAAAAGAAGAGTATCTGCAACTGGCGACACGAATTTCAGTTAAGGGGGAATGTTTATGAATTTTGAACAGTTTCCAACTTCTGAAACAGCAAAAAGATGCTCAGCTATATTACCGGCAATGGATTTTATGATAATTCTTATGTCGGGAAATGGATATTCAGGTCATGGGCGAAGAGATGGGCGATGCGAGAGCAATCATTGATGAGTTGCCTTTACAAGCATTTGTCGAAACAGCCACATGGGGACTACGGTACCATGAGGAAAAGTACGGGCTGCCGATCAGGGAAAACCTTTCTCCTGATGAAAGACGGAAAAATTATCCTGGAGAAGAGAGATTTAAAGGCACCGATGAGTCCGTGGAGAATGGAGAAAATCATAAGCGGTATTCTTGGATGTACCGTTGATGTCGTTGATATAAACGAACCTGGCAGTAAAATCAGCCATCCGAATATGTTTATTGTTTATCTTGAAGGAGAAGGAGAATTCAGCCTCGGAAAAGCAGTAGAGAAATTGGATGAAGTTAAGCAGTCGCATACGTTCTATGAATTGCGTGTGAGGATTGCAAAATTTATTTTGGATGAGAAGTTTTCTGGAAAAACATCATCCGTACAAACTTTACATGGTGGGACGCCTGCTTGGACGGGCGGGAACTTCTTGACGGAAGTATCCTGCTTGACGCAAGGCACCCGCCGTTTTTATACCTTATTTTTCCATTATTGCGAAAAATACGGAGATCTTCAGGAGTGATGTGGTAAGAAACCGCCTGATCGGTATTGAGAGTATGGAAATATTTCTGCGAAAGCATTTTACCGGGCCTCTGTATCGTGGTGGGATTTATGTCTT
>VOFH01000518.1_pt1 | contig 14001 bp, 20 predicted proteins | sample 5384091 | NCBI WGS metagenome assembly VOFH01 (sample SAMN12384727, study PRJNA508395) | human gut metagenome | isolation source: healthy gut G | host: Homo sapiens
CGGTTTTGCCCTTGGCAAGCCGGGCAAAGGCTGCCTGCACCTTGGCTTCATTGTCTGGGTCGGCAAAAGCGGTGGCCTCATCCAGAATCAGGATGGGCGCATTTTTCAGCATAGCACGGGCAATGGCGATGCGCTGCTGCTCGCCGCCGGAAAGATACACGCCCTTGGTGCCAATGACGGTATGGATGCCCGCCGGGAACTTTTCTATAATATCCATGCACTGCGCTGCTTTCAACGCTGCCAGCACCTCGGCTTCGGTGGCCTGCGGTCTGCCCAGACGGACATTATCCAGAATGCTGCCCTTGAGCAGGCGGCTGTTCTGGAACACAAAGGAGATGGTATCCATCAGCTCTTCCTTGGGGATATCCCGCACATCCGCTCCGCCCACCCGGACGCTGCCGCTCTGCACATCAAAGAACCGGCAGATAAGGTTTGCCAGCGTAGATTTTCCGCCGCCGGAGGGACCTACAAAAGCCACAGTCTGTCCCGGCTGAATCTCCAGCGAAACGCCCTTAATGACCTCGTTTTTTCCGTCATAGCTGAAATGCACGTTCTGCAGCGCGACAGAAGCATCCTGCGGGTGCTGCGGAACAGCCTGAGCCTGCATGGGGGCTGCCTCCAGCACCGAGTCGATGCGTGCCAGCGCATCCGCTACCACCATCTTGCTCTCGCTCATGTACATCATACGGGTCAAGGTCAGGGAGATCACCGGCGTGATGATGATATCAGCGGCATTTCGTGGAGCACCAGCTCGAAATAGGCATTACGGCTTATGCAGTGATCAGGATATGTTCCAGCTTTTGGATCGATGGCGGTGCGAGACTGACCTTTGCTGAAAGCACCTGCAATTATTCGCCGTGCCCTGCACTGTGGCCACCATTTCATCCACCATATGGGCAGCGGGTGCCTTCGGCGCGGCACAGCAGCAACTGGCATGCCTTCAGGTGGTCATAGGCATACAGCAGCAGATCCATCATGCATTGGGCGGAAATATCGCCCATGTGATCAGGTTGCTGCGCCGGAGGAATACGGGTAAAATCCTGAGCCTTTCGGTAGTGGGACATGATATACTCCTTTGTTGGCCCACCAGCGCTTCAAAACAGGGCTTCCTTGCCGCCGTAATACCCATATAGGGCGCCGGTAGTTACGCCGGCTGCCTGACGATGCTGCGCAGTGAAGCGCGCTGGAATCCCTTCTCCCAAAACTCTGCCTGAGCCGCGGCCAGGATTGCCTGCTGCGTGGCCGGTTTCTCTTGCGTCATACATTCTCCACTCATAACAATGTTATATAACACTGTTATGAGTATAGCGCTGGCCGGGCGGCACTGTCAAGAAAAAAACTTGCCGGGACGGTACTCTTTTTTTTCACCTTCTGGAAGGAGGCTGGTCATTTTCCCTCTTGCAAATGGAACGGAACTGTAGTATACTATTAGCACTTTGCGAAAAGTTTTGCGCAAGCATTCACGGCAGGAATTTTCGGTCTCGCGCAATGGATGCCTGTGAATCATGTCGGGCGGGGAACCGAGCAGCATTAAGCGGAATGTCCATGTGCCGCGAGGTGCCGAGTCTGAAAGGGATGCTTGCGCAGGGCTTTTGTTTTTTTTCTCGGAAGGGCCAGGCCCTTTCTGGAGTTGTGCAGCGGCGAAGCGTCTGCGGCCGACTGCAGACAGCGGAGTGCCGGGCAGGCGCATCTTTTGCTGCGCGCAGTATGCGTTTTTGCCGTACTCAAATCCGATTTGAACGAAAGGTGGTTTTGCCTTTTGCCTCAGGCGCTCTATCGCAAATGGCGGCCCAAGACCTTTGAAGATGTGGTGGGACAGGGCATATTACGGAACGCTCAAGCGCCAAGTGGCGGAGGGGGGCGGCTGTCCCATGCGTATCTGTTTACCGGTACCCGGGGCACCGGGAAGACGACCTGCGCCAGATCCTGGCCAAAGCGGTGAACTGCGAACAGCCGGAAAATGGAAACCCCTGCAACCGCTGTCCCAGCTGTCTCGGTATCGAAAGCGGCGGATTTCTGGACGTGCTGGAGCTGGATGCTGCTTAATAACGGCGTTGAGCAGATCCGGGCTCTGCGGGATGAGGCGGTGTACGCCCCAGCCAATGTAAAAAGCGCGTATACATTGTGGACGAAGTGCATATGCTCTACTTCTGCGTTCAATGCGCTGCTGAAAATTCTGGAAGAGCCGCCGGGCATTTGATGTTTATTCTACACGACGGACTGCACAAAGTGCCGGCTACAATCCTCTCCGCTGCCAGCGCTTTTCTTTAAGCGCATCACGCCGGAAGATGTGCAGCGCCGCCTGCGCTATGTGGCACAACAGGAACAAATTGATTTAACGGAAGACGGCGCAGAGCTTCTTTCCCGTCTGGCCGACGGCGCGCTGCGTGACGGACTGGAGTCTGCTGGATCAATGGCGGCCTCCGGCGGCACAGTGGATGCCCAGGCGGTGCTGGACGCTTTGGGGCTGGCGGGCAATCTGCAGACAGCACGCAGCTGATGCGCTGCATTTGAACGAGGATGCGCAGGGCGCCCTGAGCGCTGCTTCATCAGCTCTACGCTGGCGGAAAAGACATGGGGGGCGGTGCTCAGCGCGCTCTCCACGCTGGGGCGGGATCTGCTGATCCGCAAAACCGCGCCCAAAGGCGGTGCGGCGCTGCTCTCCGGCGGTTATGACAGCGCCACGCTGGAAGAGCTGGGGACTGCCGCCGATGCGTCCGGCTCATTGCGATCCTGACCACGCTGCAGAATACCAGCGCCGGCCTTCTGCGCAGCACGAACCTGCGCACCGACGCGGAGCTTTGTATTTTGAAATTGTGCGATCAGAGCCTGTCCGGCGATTGGACGGCGCTGGTGTCCCGTATTGAAAAAACTGGAATCTGCGGTGAAAGCGCGCTGCAGGAGCGCCCGATTGCTGCCGCTCCGGCGGCGCAGGAAAGGAGAAGCGCGGCAACTCCTGTTCCGGTTTCCCCGGTGGATGATGCTCCCTGGGAAGATGCGCCACCGCTGCCCACGGATGCAGACGATCCCTGGCGCCAGCAGTTTGACACAGGATTACGATATGCCGGCTCCTGCGCAGCCGGCAGAGCCGGCAGCCCCGCGCCGAACTGTGAGCGCCGTGCCACGGGATAATACGCCGCCTCCTCCGCCTGTGCGGGAAACGGACGGGGTGCTGGCCGGCGCTGCTGGAGCAGTTTAAGGCCCGGCTTCCTATGGCAAAGCGGGCTTTTCTCAATATGGCCGGCGGTGTTCTGGAGGGCGATCAGCTGATTGTCCAGTGCGATAACGATCTGGTGAAGAATACGCTTTCCAAAGATGATGTGGTGGAGGTGCTCCGCCAGACAGCTTCAGAGTTCCTGGGACGGAGCATCGCGGTGCGGGTGGTTACAAAATCGGCCTCCGCGCAGCGTCCCGCTGCAGGCGGAGGAAGCTGCAGCGCCGCGGGTTGGCAGTGCACCGGCGCCGCAGCCGAAGCAACAGGCAGATGCAGATCCTCTGGAACATTTACTGAACAAGATGCAGGGCTTTGACAATTTCAAGATTCAGTAACCATGATGATACAATAACAGGATAAAGTGAGGGAAATGCGAAATGGCAAAGGGATTTAAAGGCGGATTCGGCGGCGGCAACATGATGCGCCAGCAACAGCAGATGCAACAGAAAATTATGAAAATGCAGCAGGATGAAGGAAGCCCAGGAGGCTGTGGAGGCCCAGGTATTTACTGCTTCCGTTGGCGGCGGCGCGGTCAGCGCCACGGTGAACGGGAAAAAAGAAATGACGGGCATTGCCATCAAGCCCGAAGCAGTGGATCCCGAGGATGTGGAGATGCTTCAGGATCTGGTAATTTCGGCTGTCAATGAGGCATTGCGTCAGGCGGATGAGGCCATGGAAAATGCAGTCAATAAGGCGGCCGGCGGCTTGAATCTGGGCGGCTTTGGCCTGTAAAAGGGCGATGGAGACGAAGCGGGGGCCTATTTGCAGTTTTTTTTGCGGAAAAGGCTCCCGCTGCCTTGACAACCATCCCGTCGCGTGATATACTATCAAACGCTTTGATATGAATAAGGGCCCGTAGCTCAGCTGGGAGAGCGCACGGTTCGCATCCGTGAGGTTCGAGGGTTCGATCCCCTTCAGGGTCCACCAAATGAACGAAGTCCGTTTTTCGAACATTTTTTATCGAAAAACGGACTTCTCGATTTTGGAAAGCCTTGTCGTATCAAGGCTTTTTTTTTTATATTTCGGGCGGCGCACTTCAAAAAATCTCTAAATGAAAAAGTATTATTTTCATTCCATGACGCTATTTGAACACCCATTTTCGATAAAAGTGGCATAGTACTTCTCTTCAAAGGCCTGCGGCGTCTGGTACTTGAGTGTTTGGTGCGGACGAACTTCATTATAGAATTGAATGTATTGCTCAACGCTTTTGAAAAAGCTTTGCTCTCTGAGGTATACTCTCTGCGGTATGCCTCTTCTTTTTTGAATGTTGCAAAAAAAGTTTCAGCAACTGCGTTGTCATGCGGGCGGCCAGTGGCAGAAAAAGACTGTTTGACTCTATTCTTTTGAAGAAGCAGCGTAAAAGCAGCAGATGTGTACTGCTTTCCTCGATCACTATGGAATGTCAGATTTGTCGGCTTGCCGCGTTCCTGATAAGCATTTCGAAATGTGGCAGTAACCAAGTTGGTACTGGCGTTGCGAGATACTCTGTAACCCACGATCCTGCGTGCATAGAGATCCAAAATGATACAGAGATATACCCAATAGTTGTTGACCCTAAAGTATGTAATATCACTGACCCATATCTGGTTTGGACGCTCCGCAACGAATTCTCTTTCGAGTAAATTGCGTTTTGCATATTGCTGCCGCTTTTTTATACTGCTTTTTCGCATCGGAACGAATACTTCTAAGATCCAATTCCTGCATGATTGCAGAGATTCGTTTGGCACTGACCTTCATCCCATTTTGCGCTAAATGGTTCTGATCTTCTCGGCACCAAAGCGCTGCTGGCTGTCATCAAAAATCTGCTGTACCCTTTAACATCAGCTCTGCTTGCTCTTCTTCTCGTTTACTTCGATCTACACGACGAAATATGTGATTATAAAAAGTGCCCCGGGCAACCCCCAGGGCTTCGCATAACTCATGTACACTGAACTGTTGATTTTCACGGTATGTCTTTTCCAGTGACTTCAAGTTTCCTGCGGAGCGGCACTTTGGCAAGAAATCCGGAAAGGCGAATGATCTCCACTTCATGCTCCATTTTCTCAAGCTTTCTCGAAAGCACATCAAATTCTTTGGGCGTGTAGGTATGCTGCGGCGTCTGAATAGAACAGAATAACTTACGCCAATGGTAAATCGTGCTCTGTGCAATATGAAACTCTTGACTAAGTTCCTTGATGGATTCTCCTTTTCATAACGCCGAATGATTTTCCGCTTGAAATCCACAGGATATTCAATAGGCATAGCATCTCCTCCAATTAATAACACAGTAAAACCTATCACAAAAATACAACATTAACACCGAACATTTGAAGTCCTTGGAAATGATTGATATAATAACAAAGTAATGCAACTGAGCAAACGGAGGAAATCTATTGGATACACTTCAAGCAATATTTAATAATCGTGAAATTGCCGTTGGCTTTTTGGGTAATGGTTTCCGGTATTGCTCTTCTTTTCGTAAAATCCGCAAGAAAGCCACTTAAAAAGATAATCATTCTTCTATTAAGTAAAAATTTATTGCCTTTTACTTAGTATTTGCCGGATTCTTGTTCCTGGTCCTTGCTTTTCTGAAGTGGATTGGCTTTTGGAACATCAATTTACTCAAAGATACAGTATTCTGGGTTCTCCTTGTAGAGTTTCCGATTTTCGTAAAAACAATTGAAAAAGCAAAGATAACCGCTTCTTCGGCAACTTGATAAAAGAGAATATAGCGTTATCTGTCATCATCGAATTTTTTGTGGGTTTCTGGACCTTTAGTTTATGGGTAGAAATCATTCTCATACCGATAACAGTATTCTTCTCTTTGGTATATGCTTTGTCTGAACGGGAGAAAAAGCATCACCCTGTTAAAAAGTTTTTCGATCGCTTAACTGTTCTATGGGGACTTATAATTTAATAACCGCTATACAACGTTTTGCCCAAGCCCAGAGGGCTTTATTAACATAGAAACACTAAAGTCCTTTCTGCTCCCCATCGTATTGCTTTTCTTTAAATCTTCCTGTTGTTTATGGCTTAGCATTATATAACACTTACGAACAAATCTTCATTCGTCTTAAAGGGAGAAACTCTGAAAAGGCAAAATGAAACTTCAGGTACTGTGTTTTTCCGGAATAAACCTTGCAAAAGCTTCAGCATTACGGAACAGCATACCTGTAACAATCTTACATAGCTTAACTGCGAAAGATTTAAAAAATAATCTGAACAATCTAACGCAGCAGTTATCATTACAGATTGGAGATAACTACATGAAACGTTCTCGCTATTACATTAGCGTCTGTATCATAGGACTACTTGCAAGCCTGTTGGGTCTTATTTTAGCAAATTCTGATGTATCCTTTAAAGATCTCGTTTCTTTTAACTTTACTTTTGATATCCAAAGAATTAAAGAAATTGCAACTTACATTTTTTCTACGATGCTTGTATTTAGTGCTTCGCTACTTGTTTTCTCAATTGGCTTCAGAAAAAGCAACTCGAAGATATCTCGCAGATAAAAAATACGCATTATATGAGCTGCTATCTTCGGTAAAAAGGCAAGAATCTCAGTTAATAGAGTATCCTCCTATAGAGGATCCTTCCATTCTCTATGTTTCTTATGTTCTCAATGCTTTTGAAGTCAAGAAATCTTGCAACAAAGTCTTGGCAGCATACTCAAATCTTTTGACGACACAAGAGCGAGATGCTGTAAACAATTGCAGCTTTATGCCAATTCATTTTCAGTGATCTTGGAATCCACGCGGATGACATTAAACAATATAATGTAGTAAGTTTTAGCGAATTCTATAACGAAAAGTGAGAACTGCTCCACAGAATGAAAAATCAACAACTTTACTTTATACGGTACAGAGAGATCTGAATAAATATTCGGAGCAAATAAAGCTTTTTCTGTAATGAGTTCAAACAGTGCTATTGATTGTGGCATGATATTCCATGCTATATTTACTGCGGCATCTATAGTGTTATGATATCAGATGAAAGCCAGACGAACACCAATTGTTCGTCTGGCTTTCGTTATATATTTTGTGGATGGTGCGGGCAACGGCGTTTTGCATCGTGATGAGAAACTGAGACAGGAAAACGAGGACGGCCCGCTGGTTGCAGGGATGTTTAAGGTACTTTTTTCAAACGCGTTTTTCGGGCAGAACTGAATGCATTTTCCGCAGACAATACATTTTGCGTCGTCAATCATGGGGAGGGAGCGGATGTCCCGCTGAGTAATGGCGTTTTTTAGACAAACCGCGATGGACGGGCACGAGTGATTTTGCGGACATTTCTGCGGATTTACGATAATTTTCATATTGTTGCACCACTTTCTGATTTGCAGTATTGTTTTGATAGACGCCATCAGAGCGATGACCCGTTCGTCTCGGATCCAGTATATTACGTTCATTCCCTGTTTCTCAGAGGAAAGGATTCCGGCGGTTCTCAGTTGATTCAGGTGCTGAGACAAGGCAGAGGCGGTAATATTGGGGCGTGCTTATGAATTTCCCCACAGTGAGTTTCCCTGATCAGCGCGCATAAAATCAATAGCCGGTGTTCATTGGCCAGCAGTTTCAAGAAGCTCCGCAATTTTTTGGCCTGTTCTTCCATAGAGATTTGCCTTCTTTCTGTTTCTTTGTGCGCAGATTCCCTGCGTCATGGTTCCCATAGGGCAGTAAACGCACCAGGTTCTGGGACGGAACAACACCCATTGTGGCGATCCCAGCACGGTGGAAGTGAGCATGACACTGAAAAACCGAAATGCAAACTGCGCAGCCCAGGAGCTGCCAAACTGACATCTGCCCACTGCCAGGGCAGTTTGAATCCACAGGAGCGTTACCGTCTGTGAAAGAGGCGCGCCTGTAAACACTTGATATGTGGCGAACAGCATCCGGCCGAACATCACCATGAAAAAGGCCAGGAAGCCGTAGCGGAACCACCGGCTCCGCAAAAATTTAGGCGGCGGTGTGTTTCGTGACAATTTCAGCTTTTCGCCCAGTATGCCCAGCAGCTGGCCGCGTCCGCAGTATCGATTGCAGTAGGCTTTACTGCCGCCGAATACGGCGACCAGCAGCGGAATGGTAAAAAACAGCATCCCCAGCCATGCAAATAAAATGTTAAACAGTCCCAGACAAAGGTAAAGCAGCTCAACCACCCAAAGATAATTGGACCATTTCCGTTTTTCACTGTGCAGCCCCCGTTCAATCATTTCAATCACAGCAGCCGGGCATGTTCTTGCACATTTCCCGCAGCCAATACATTTTTCCGGGTCGGCTTGAGCGCGTATACCCCAAAGGACCTGGACTGCGCCCCGGGACACACGCGGACGCAGCATCCGCAGGCAACGCATTCGGATCCAATTTCAGCAAGTTTGAATCGGTTTGGCATAAGACCTCCAGAACAAGTAATTAAGATATTTCTAATATACTTAATATATGGGAGAATGTCAAGTACCGGGAAATAAATTTTTCAAATGCAGATGTATTTCATATACAGAGGCTCTGCTTCGTGTTATATTGGGGGATGGATTGCTGCACTTCCCATTTTCAGGAAAAATCTATAACAGCAATCGACTTCGTGCCGGGAGCGGAGCAGGGGGCTGTTCCGCTGCGCTGTCTTCCAGCGTCTCAGCCGGCCGGAGCTTTGAAGCCCAGGCTGGCATCGAAAAATTCCCCTGTTTTTCAGCCCCAAGTTGCCGCTGCTGGTATGATGGCGGCACGGTATCAGTATTCCATAATTCTCACAAAAGGGCGTTTCTATCAAGGCTGTATGGCAGAGGAAAAACGGCTATTGTGCGCGGCAGTGGAACTGTGCTATAATACGCACAGAAAATTTATTGCGTTAAAGCATAGAAAACCAAAAATGACAGGAGGAGCGCGCCATGAATATTGTTTGCCTGGATATGGAGGGTGTCCTGGTACCTGAAATCTGGGTCGCCTTTGCCGCTGAGAGCGGCATCCCCGAGCTGAAGCGGACCACCCGGGACGAACCGGATTACGACAAGTTGATGCGCTGGCGCTTGGGTATTTTGAAGGAGCACGGCCTGGGGCTGCAGGAGATCCAGACCACCATTGCAAACATTGACCCGCTGCCTGGGGCCAAAGAATTTCTGGATGAACTGCGCGCGTTGACGCAGGTAGTGATCCTCAGCGACACCATTGAAGAATTCGCCAGACCGCTGATGGCCAAGCTGGGCTGGCCCACGTTGCTGTGCAACGCGTTGGAAAGTGGCGCCGGGGGGCGCGATCACCGGGTTTCACATGCGCTGTGAGCACTCCAAGCTCACCACCGTGAAGGCCCTGCAGTCCATGGGCTACGATACCATCGCCGCCGGGGACAGCTACAACGATCTGGACATGATCCGCGCCAGTAAGGCGGGCTTTTTGTTCCGCAGCACGGAGCAGATCCGCCGGGATCATCCGGAGTTGCCGGCGTACGAGACCTTTGCAGACCTGCTGGAGACTATCCGGCGGGCGCTGTGACAAGAGAGAAACAACACAGGAGGAACACCGCAATGGATCTGAAACACAGAAACTTTTTGAAACTGCTGGATTTTACGCCTGAGGAGATTGGCGGGGCTTATTGATTTGGCGGCAGAGCTGAAAGCCAAAAAAAAAAAAGGCGTGGCCCACGATACGCTGCGGGGCAAAATATTGCGCTGATTTTTGAAAAAACCAGCACTCGAACCCGCTGCGCCTTTGAAGTGGCAGCCCATGATCTGGGTATGGGGCGACGTATCTCGATCCCTCCGGTTCTCAGATCGGGAAAAAGAGAGCATTGCCGACACAGCTCGGAGCTGGGACGGATGTTTGACGGCATCGAGTACCGGGGGTTTGGGCAGGAAATCGTGGAAGAGCTTGGTCGATATGCCGGCGTGCCGGTGTGGAACGGCCTGACCAACGAGGCCCATCCCACCCAGATTCTGGCCGACTTTCTCACCATGCGGGAGCATTTCGGAAAGCTTGCGGGCCTGAATTTCGTCTTATATATGGGCGACGCCCGCTACAATATGGGCAATTCCCTGATGGTGGGCTGTGCGAAAATGGGTGTGAACTTTACGGCCTGTGCGCCCAGGGTCTATTTCCCGGAGGAAAAGCTCATCGAACAGTGCCGCGGTTTTGCCGCCGAAAGCGGCGCGCAGCTGCGTTTTTGGAGGATCCCATGGAGGCCACGCGCGGCGCGGACGTGATCTACACCGACGTGTGGGTGTCCATGGGCGAGCCGGCGGAGGTGTGGGCTGAGCGCATCGCGGCGCTGGCGCCCTATCAAGTAAACCGCGCGCTGATGGACAACGCCGGATCTCAGTGCCGCTTCATGCACTGCCTGCCCGCGTTCCATGACTGGAAAACCACTGTGGGAAAAGAAATGGGGCAGAAATTCGGCCGTGAGGCGATGGAGGTCACCGATGAGGTGTTCGAGTCGGAACAGTCCATCGTCTTTGATGAGGCGGAAAACCGGATGCACACCATTAAGGCTGTGATGGCGGCTACACTCGGGGCATAAAAAAAAAAAGCGCGTTCTGTGCCCTTTCGGCGCAGAACGCGCTTTTTCCTGCTGTCTGCTCAAAGCCGCTCTTCGCAGTACATGCAGCGGTATATATGCCGTTTCCGGTCGGAGAGGATGAAAGTCTGCTTCAGTCCCTGCTCGATGGAGGTGATGCAGCGGGGATTTCTGCATACTGCTACGCCGGTGATTTTATCCGGCAGCGATAAGCTTTTCTTTTCGATGATCTTGTTGTTTTTGATAATGTCCACGGTGATGTTGTCGTCCAGAAAGCCCAGCAGCTCCAGATCCAAGGGCACCAGCCCTTCGATTTTGATGATATCTTTTTTGCCCAGCTTGCCGCTTTTGGCGTTTTTGATAATTGCCACTTCGCCCTCGCACTTGTCCAGGTTCAGCGCGTCATAGATTTTCATGCAGGAGCCCGCGCGGATGTGGTCAATGACGTAGCCTTCTTCGATTCCGCTGATATTCAACATAACGTTAAGCCTCCAATCCCAAAAGTTTCATGATGAGCGCCATGCGGATGTAAACGCCGTACTGCGCCTGTTTGAAGTAAATGGCGCGCGCGTCGGTATCCACGTCCACGGAAATTTCTGTTCACCCGGGGCAGGGGGTGCATCACAATCATATCCTCTTTAGCCAGTTTCATTTTTTCGCTGTCCAGGATGTAATGGTTTTTCAGGCGGATATAATCTTCCTCGTTGAAAAGCGCTCTTTCTGCACCCGGTCATGTACAGGATGTCCAGTTTGGGCAATGCGCCGTCAAGGCGTCGCATTCCTTGTAGGGAATGTGGTTGGCTTCGAGCACCTCTTCGCGGACAAAGTCGGGGATGCGAAGTTCATCCGGAGAGATGAGGAAAAAGCGAATGTTCTCGTAGCGGGCCAGGGCGGTGATCAGGAGTGCACTGTGCGGCCGAACTTGAGGTCGCCGCACAGCCCGATGGTCAGGCCGCTGAGCCGGCCTTTTTCGGCGTGGATGGTCAAAAGGTCCGTCAGCGTCTGCGTGGGATGCTGGTGGCCGCCGTCGCCGGCGTTGATGATGGGCACTGGTGAGAGAGGGAGGCCACATGGGCGCGCCCTCCTTGGGGTGGCGCATGGCAATGATGTCAGCATAGCAGCCGATCACACGGGCCGTGTCGGACACGCTTTCGCCCTTGGCGGCGGAACTGGAATCGGCGCTGGAAAAACCGAGTACGCTCCCGCCCAGATTGAGCATAGCAGCTTCAAAACTCAGGCGGGTCCGTGTACTCGGTTCATAAAAACAAGTAGCCAGCTTTTTGCCGTCGCAAATATGGCTGTATTTTTTGGGGTTCTTTTCAATGTCCTCGGCTACGGCGATCAGCTGATCGATCTCCGGAACGGACAGGTCCAGAGGACTGAGCAGATGTTTCATAGTTTGACCACCCTTTCAAATTTTTTCAATCGTACCATCCATCCGATAAAAATGCAAGGACTATTTTTTCCCAGTTTTGTCCGGGCCGGTGCCGCTCTGCAGCGCAGGCGGGCATACGCCCCGCAGCTGCTGTGAAACTGCGGGGCGATGGAGTGGAGCGATTCAGCGAATGCAGATATAAACGAGATAAACTGCGTAAATGGCCAGCATTACCATGCCTTCAGTACGGCAGAGCCGCTGCCGTCCAGCCGAAAATCCATACGAGCAGGCTCATGGCGGTGAGCAGGACAATGTCAATCATGTTTTCAAAAATAAATGTGACCGGGCTGATTACAGCGGCCAGGCCCAAAATCAGAAGGATATTGAAAATATTGGAGCCAATTACATTTCCCAGCGCCATATCCAGCTCTTTCTTCCGTGCAGCCACAATCGAGGTGACCAGTTCGGGCAGGCTGGTGCCGACGGCGACGATGGTCAGCCCGATCAGGTTCTGGCTCAGGCCCAGGCGGCGGCCACGGTGGTCGCGCCGTCCACCACGAAATCGCCGCCGAACTTGATGGCCACCAGACCGCCTGCAATAAACAGAATACACTCCCACAGCGGCAGGGGACGGATATCCTGCGCCATGGCGGCTTCCTCCGCGGCCACGGATGTGCCGCCAAGCCGGCGCGGGCCTTCAATGCGGTGCGTACCATGACGATCATATACACTGCAAACAGTGCCAGCAGCACTACGCCGTCCAGAAACCCCACGACCATGCCGGCATACCCCAGAGCCAGCAGCAGAACGCCGCAAAAAATGGAAAAGGGGAATTCTTTGGTCAGCGAATCCCGCTGGATGGCCAGGGGGGTGAACACGGCGCACATGCCGCACACCACCATCAGATTGAAAATATTGGAGCCGACGACGTTGCTGACGGCTAGGGCATTGTTGCCCGACATGGCCGCAGTGACGCTGACGGCCAGTTCAGGCAGGCTTGTCCCCATGGCCACCACGGTCAGGCCGATGATGATGGGGGGGCACCCGCAGCAGCTTGGCCACGGCGGAGCTGCCGTCCACAAAAAGTCGGCGCCCTTGATCAGCAGCACAAAGCCGATGGCCAAAAAGAATATGGCAAAGAGAATTTCCTGCATGGTTCAAATGATCCTTTCTCTGTCTGTTTCTGTTTCGATGGATGTCTGTTCCGCTTCCTGACGGCTGGTTTGCTGCGCAGGAGGGATGGAGGGAACGGCTGTGCCGTTCCCCCTCCGTGAAGTGTTGCTTATGCGGCGAAGGCCGACAGGGGCAGCAGAAGCAGCGACAGGGCCAGCACCACAGCAATGGCGATGGCAGTATACGGATTCCGGTTTTGCGGTTCAAAGGAAAGCACCTCCCATAAAAAAATCAAACAACTCCGCAAGATTCAGTTTACATAAGGCTTGTGGAAAACTATGTGGAAATAGTGTATAAATCCATTGTTTCCTGCCGTTTTCGACAAGTTGCGGCAAAATTATGCCCCGGTGCGGCGCGTACTTTTTTGGCTCACAACAAGGTGCGGCGCATCGGGCAGTGAAGCCATTGTAGCATAAAGTGCTGCGGACAACAAGCCGGGAATTGGCAAAACCGATCGGAAATACGGGGCTGTTTGGCACGTTTTCGCGATTTTGAAAAAATTTTTAAAATTTTTGAAAAAAATCTGTCGTTTTTTGGCTTCTGAATTGTATTACTAATAGAGGGAAAGCAGAATGCGTTTCTCCGGCTCCTTTTGTGCTATAATGGGCGCGAAAAGAGGCGGAGGTGGGAGAATGCTTGGCATATATCTGTCCATGCTGAACAGCGCAGCGGATCAGGAAGCCTTTCAAGCCCTGTATGAAAGGAATAAGTACAAAGTGTTCCATGCAGCGCAGGGTATTGTGAAAAAACAAACTGTGGGCGG
>VOFH01000562.1_pt1 | contig 14001 bp, 21 predicted proteins | sample 5384091 | NCBI WGS metagenome assembly VOFH01 (sample SAMN12384727, study PRJNA508395) | human gut metagenome | isolation source: healthy gut G | host: Homo sapiens
GCTGGCGGAGCTGGATTACAGCCACATCCCCAACTTTGACCTCATTGCCGATACCTATAAGAACCTCAGCTACGACCCGGAGAACAGGTACACCGTCCCCTATACCTGGGGTACGCTGGGCATCATCTATAACACCACCATGGTCTCTCAGCCCATCACCAGCTGGAGCGCCATGTTCGACCCCCAGTACGCCGGACAGGTGCTGATGATCAACAACTCCCGTGACGCTCTGGCGGCGGCCCTGCTGTATCTGGGATACAGCATCAATACCACCGACGAGAGCCAGCTGGAGGAGGCCTTTGCCCTGCTGAAACAGGCCAAGGACAGCGGCGTGTATCAGGCCTTCGTCATGGACGAGGTGTTCCAGAAGATGGAGGGCGGCAATGCCGCCGTGGCTATGTATTACGCCGGCGACTACCTGACCATGCTGGAGAATAACGAGGACCTGGCCTTTGTCATCCCGGAGGAGGGCAGCAACTGGTTCGTGGATGCCATGTGCGTCCTGAAGAGCAGCCAGCATATGTCCGAGGCGGAGGAGTGGATCAACTTCATCGCATCTACAAAGGCCATCAACAACCAGCGCTTTCTGGATAAATGCCAGGCCAAGCTCAATGGCTGAACACTGTTACTCAAAAAACAGGACGGGCGGAAAATTCCGCCCGTCCTGTTTTTTGTTGCAATCTGCCAGAATCGTGGTATGATGTGAGTACCTTTCACTCAAACGGAGGGATATATCCTGTGACTAGGAGGGATTCCATGTCATTTCTGTCTGCTCTGGAAAACGGATTTGAGGTGATCGCTCAGTGCGGCGTGCTGTTTTTAGAGTGCATCGGTGTTGTGGTACTGCTCTCGGCCGCAGTGCGAGTATCGCCGGCTGCCTCCGAAAAGATCCTCATGTCCGCCTTGTGTTAGCCCAGGGCATCGCCCTTGCCCTGGAATTCAAGCTGGGCGGAGAGGTTCTCCGCACAGCCATCGTCCGGGGAGCCCAGTGAACTGGTTATTTTAGGCGCCATCATTCTTCTGCGGGGGCGCTGACCTTCCTGATTCACTGGGAGATTAAAACAGAAGAATCCCGAATGGGCGTCTGACCGTTCAGGTGTAAATCTGGGTATAGATTCCAACCCAGTGCAGGGCTGCGGCCGCCAGCACAAACACATGCCAGATGCAGTGATCATATTTTCGGCTCCGGACAAAGGGGATCATTCCGAGGGTATACACCAGGCCACCAGCTAGAATCAGCCACAGAAGCGGCCGGGCGTTGGCATAGAAACCGGGATGAACATGAGTCCGCTCCACCCAATCAGGAAATACAGAGTAAAGTGTAGCGCCCGCCAGCGGCCTGGTCCAAAAATTGCCACCATAGTCACGCCAAAGAGGATCACCCCCACTGGATGCAAAAAGATGGTAATGCCGACCTCCCCCTTTATATACCAGCAGAATGGGTGCGAACGTCCCGCCGATCAGCAGGTAAATAGAGGTATAGTCAAAGCGCCGCAGCACCCGCTTGGCTGTGGAACCCGTGGGCATGGCGTGATAGACGCCGCTCATAAACATCATCACTGTCATGCTGATCCCATAGAAGCAGGTAGCCAGCACCTTCATGCCGGTGTGAGAGCGCAACAACAACAGTACTGTGGCCGCCACCGCCAGCAATCCGCCAGCGCCGTGGCTGACAGCGTTGAAGACCTCCTCCCCAGAGTCAGCCGCGGCGGCTCGTTTTGTGCCCGGGCCTTGGCCCGCCGGGCCGCCCGCAATTCAGCGTGATACACTTTCCGCGCAGCTTCCATTGATACATGCTCCTCTCGCGCATTTAATAATCATATAATATGATTTACAAAACTATATTATACAATTATCAAAAAATATCAAGAGGTTTTTCGAAAATTTTAAAAAAACCGGGAGGGATTTCCCTCCCGGTATTTTACGCGCTCTCCAGCGTTTGATGCCCCGGATCATACACGAGGCGGCTGATCTGCTCGTCGACAGTCTCGCAGGTTAGACGCAGCGTGTTGTCCTCCAGCCATTCCAGGTTCAAAATTTCAATCTCTGAGCCGTCCCAGTCCTGGAGATCATATACGCCGCCGCCAGAGCCCTCACCCGGCCTTTTGCCAACCCACAGAGAACTCTGTGGGTTCCTCTGTCAAAGCGGCGTCCCAGACTCCGTCTGCGGACCAGACCCGGTACCGGGCGGTGTTGCCGGCAAGGCGCCTTTTGTCATTTGCTCCACTGCGGCGGACAGCTCTGCCCCTTTCTCCAGGGGGCAGCAGAAACGCCGTGTCGCTGCCATAGCCCTCTGTGCTGGCCCAGTCCGCGCCGTTGGAGAGGTACAGATCGGTCCCGTCCGTTACCAGATAGGAGAAACGTTGCTCCGTGATCTCTCCGCCGCTGAGCATCCGCCAAAGAAAGCTTTCGTTCTCATAGATGACATCAATGACTATGGGCCATCCCTGTCCGTAGTCCTGTGCTGTCCGCAGCTGGCAGGGCGCGTCTAGGGAGACAAGTTCAAGAAACATCTCCGCCGACGCCGTATCTGCCTCTGCTCCCTCTGTAAACACCATGGTTCCGTCATCCTCTCCTGATGTGAGGTAGGCATCCTCAGGCAATTCCTCCAGCGGCGCGAAGCCGTAAAGGCGTCTCTGCAGTATAGGGACTCTCCCCAGGGTGAACTCTGCGGTCAGCTCCGCGCCGCCCACCTCTTTCACCAGGCGATAGGTCCCGCCTCCGGCGGCTCCTCATAGAGCCAGAAGCCGCAGTTCATGGCCTTCGTCTGCCCTGGCCTCAAATCATATGCAATGGCGGTCCAAGCAACATTTTCCCTCTCCTTTAGATCCTGCCACGATTCGCCGTTCTTTTGCTGGATGCGGTAGTCTTCTCCAAACTCCACCGTCTCCGCTGTGTCATTCCTAATAAAATAAGTATAGCTGGTCAGGGACGGATCATAGACCTTGTGCTCCAGTTCCAAGCTCAACCCCACCACCTGCTCCGCGTCCACCTGCGGCTGCACCGGCGCACTCTGCACAGCAGGCGCGCAGGATGTCAGAAACGCGCTGCACAGCAATCCCACCAGAATTTTCTTCATTTGCATCACCTCTTGCCAATTTAGACGGAAGCTCTCATAAAAAGTTCCATGGATATGGCGAACTATACAAAATTCCCCAGCTTTTTTTTTCGGTTTCCCTGCTTGCATTTTAGCAGGCAATCCGGTAAAATACAAGCACAAGCAAAGAATGATAGCTGAAACGGAGTGCTGCGCGCACGGGCTGACACCTATCATTCGGGATTATGATGGGTGTTTCAGACCAGGCAGGGTTTGGAGCACCCTTTCTTTTCCCGTGCGCCACGGAAAGCAGGAGGTTTATCTATGATCATACTGGCAAACGGCAGAGTTATCACCCGGAACCCCGGCGGCGTGGATACCTCCCCGGACGGCGGCGTGGCCGCCGACGGCGGAACCATTGTGGAGGTAAGCTCCACCACGGACCTGAAGTCCAAATATCCCCAGGCGGAATTTGTAGATGCCCGGGGCGGCGTCATCATGCCGGGACTTATCAACGCCCACACCCACATCTACTCGGGCCTGGCCCGGGGCCTGGCCATCGGCGGGTTCAACCCCACCAACTTTCTGGAGGTGCTGGACGGCCAATGGTGGTAGATCGACCGGCATCTGGACCTGGAGGCCACCCGCGCCAGCGCCCAGGCTCTGGTGATTGACTCCATCAAGCAGGGCGTCACCACCATCTTCGACCACCACGCCTCCTTCTGTGAGATCCCTGGCTCGCTGATGAAGATCGCGGAAGTCACAGGGAGTTCGGTATGCGGGCATGCCTGTGCTACGAGGTCAGCGACCGGGACGGTGAGGAGAAATCCTCCAATCTATTCAGGAAAACAAGGACTTCATCGACTACTGTGAGAGGAACCCCTCTGGTATGCTCAAGGCCATGTTCGGCGGTCACGCGCTCTTTACCATCTCCGACAAAACCTTTGACCGGATGGCTGCGGCCAACAGCGGCCGGGTGGGGTATCACATCCACGTCTCCGAGGGTATGAACGACGTGTACGACTCCCTCCAAAATTATGGCCGCAGGCCCGTCCAGCGGCTCCAAGATCACGGCATTCTGGGAGAAAAGACCATCTTGGGCCACTGCATCCACGTGAACAGTGCTGAAATGGACATCATTAAGGCAACAAACACGATGTGTGTCAACAACCCAGAGTCCAACATGGGCAATGCTGTCGGCATCTCCCCAGTTCTGCAGCTCTATCAAAATGGCATCCTCACGGGCATGGGCACTGATGCCTATACCAACGACATGCTGGAGAGCATAAAAAGGTGGCCCTGTGTTCCCAGCGGCACAATGCCTGTCTGCCGGGGGTAGGATGGTGCGAGGTCACTGACATGCTCTTCCATAACAACCCGAAGATGGCGGCACGAACCGGCTTCCCACTCTGGGAGTTTTGGCTCCCCGGCGCGGCAGCGGATGTGATCGTGATGTACTACAAGCCCTTCACCCCCTTCTCTGACGCCAATATCGACGGCCACATGCTCTTTGGCATGACGGGCCGCCAGTGCCAGACCACTATGATCAACGGCAGGATTCTCATGAAGGATCGCGTCCTCACCGAGATCGACGAGGAGTCCGTGAACGCCCATATCCTGGAGTCCGCCAAGAGACTGTGGGGCAGACTGAATCACCGGGCATACTGAGTGTCTCTTGCGAAAGGAGTCCTCTTGCCGTGAAAAAACGAATTCCACTTCTCTTGGCCTGCCTGCTTCTGACAGGCTGTGGAGTGGAAACGGAAAGCTATGACCAGCCTCCGCAGGTGATGGTGGACGACACCCTGTACATAACCACCGGGCATCCGGTTCCCGGCCAGTCATCCGCTGATACGGAGGTGGAGGGCACCATCACCTCTGAGGTGGACAGCCCAAGTCTCCCACAGAGGACGACCAGTCCAATTTCGGCATCGGATACGGCTACCGAACAGGCCTGCACGAGGGCACCCTGGAGGTACTCATCGACGGCGACTGGGTAATCTTTGCCACCGATGATGCCAAGAAATCTCTGGATTTTACTGCCGAAAGCTATGGTTACCGGCCTGAGAAAAGCTCAGAAGTCCGTTCCCGGACAGCGGGAACCGTCCCAACAAGCGCGCGGCCCGCTCCCACCCATCAAACAGAGTGATTAGGAGGAAAACGCATGTCAGAACTGATGACCCCATTCCCTTTTGGGAATTGATGACCTGGATCACCACCGAATACCAGCGGGACGGCTCCGATTCGGCGTCCGCCCTATCGGGCGGGGGTGAAAAGCTGCCCATCTTCGGTGAAACCATTGAGACGCCATTCGGCCCCGCCGCCGGTCCCAACACTCAGCTGGCCCAAAAACATCATCGCCGGCTACTTTTGCCGGTGCCCGGTTTTTGAGCTGAAAACCGTTCAGAAAATGGATGGTGCGGAGCTGGCCGCCTGCATTGCCCCGCCCCTGTATCTGGCGGAGGACGAGTGCTACAACTGCGAGTGGAGCACGGAGCTGACTGTTCAGCAGGCCTTTGAGGAGTATGTGAAGGCCTGGTGCGCCTGCAAGATGCTCTCCCGGGTCTATGGGCTGGGAGACCCGGATGGATTCGTCTTCAACATGTCCGTGGGCTATGATCTGGAGGGCATCCAAGGCAAAGAAAATCGACACGTTCCTAAACGAAATGGCCAACGCTTCCGCCACCCCGGTCTTTCAGGAGTGCCTTCGGACTTTGAGAGCCTTTTTTCCCGGCGAGGCCGCCTATATCGACGCCATCTCCCCCGCATCTCCGGCAGCGTAACCCTCTCCACCCTCCACGGCTGCCCGCCGGACGAGATTGAGCGGATTGCCTCCTATCTCCTGGAGGTCAAGCACCTGCACACCTTCGTCAAATGCAATCCCACCCTCCTGGGTTATGACACCGCCCGGTCGATTCTGGACGGCATGGGCTATGACTACATTGCCTTTGATGACCATCACTTTAAGGAGGATTTGCAATACGCCGATGCGGTGCCCATGTTCCACCGCCTCCGCCATCTGGCGGACCAGGAGGGTCTGGAATTCGGGCTGAAGCTCTCCAACACCTTCCCGGTGGATGTCAAGGCCGGGGAGCTGCCCAGCGAGGAGATGTACATGGCGGGCAAATCTCTCTTTCCGCTTACCACCGCTATGGCCGCCCGCATCGCCCGTGAGTTTGGCGGCAAGCTGCGGCTGAGCTACGCCGGCGGTGCCGACGCGTTCAACGTCGGCAAGCTTTTCGAAATCGGCATTTGGCCCATTACCATGGCGACCACTGTGCTCAAGCCTGGCGGCTACCAGCGCTTCACCCAGATCGGCCGCAAGCTGGATGCTCTGAATTTCAATCCCTTTACCGGTGTGGACATCGCTGGAATCGAGGCGCTGTCCCTCGCTGCCCGGTCTGATAAATACCACAGAAAGTCCATGAAACCCCTGCCCCGCCGCAAGCTCCGGGAGCAGGTGCCCCTGCTGGACTGCTTCATCGCCCCCTGCCAGGATAGCTGCCCCATTCACCAGGACATTCCAGAGTACATGGAGCTGTGCCGCAAGGGGGAATATGTCTCCGCTCTGGCGCTCATCACGGCGAAGAATCCCCTGCCCTTCATCACCGGCACCCTCTGTGCCCACAACTGCATGAACAAGTGCACCCGGAACTACTACGATCAGCCGGTGAACATCCGCGCTACCAAGCTGGTAGCTGCGGAAAAGGGCTACGAGGAACTCATGGCCTGTCTGAAGCCTCCGGCCCCGCCGCATCCCGGGCCCGGGCCGCCGTCATCGGCGGAGGCCCCACCGGTATGTCCGCCGCCTACTTTCTGGGCCGTGCCGGCATCCCCGTGACCCTCTTTGAGAAATCTAGTCAGCTGGGCGGCGTGGTCCGACGGGTCATCCCCGCCTGGCGCATCTCTGACGACGCCATTGACAAGGACGCCGCTCTGATGAAAGCTATGGGCGTAGAGGTCCGCTTGAACACGCCGGCCCCCACTGTTGCGGAGCTGAAGGCCCAGGGCTATACCCACATTTTCTTTGCCGTCGGCGCCTGGAGAGCCGGTAAACTAGACATTTCAGGCAATATTATGCCCGTTATTGGCTGGTTGCAGGATTTAAAGGCCGGAAAGTCCGTGTCCCTGGGCCATGTGGCCGTGGTGGGCGGCGGCAACACAGCCATGGACGCCGCCCGGGCCGCTCTGCGGGCCGGGGCCAAATCCTCGACCCTGGTCTACCGGCGCACCCGGAAGTATATGCCCGCCGATGTGGAGGAACTGGAGTTGGCCTTGGCGGATGGCGTTGCGTTCCTGGAGCTGGCGGCTCCCGTAGAGCAGCGGGACGGTATCCTGGCGTGTGAGAAAATGAAGCTGGGCGAGCCGGACGAACGGGGCCGCCGGAAGCCCGTTCCTACAGGGAGCGTCTGGAGATTCCCTGCGATACTGTGATATCCGCCATAGGTGAACAGGTGGAGAGCGAGCTCTTCACCGCCAATGGCATCGAGGTGGATGCCATTGGACTCCCCGCCTTCCAAACCAATCTGGAGGGTGTCTATGCCGGCGGCGACGCAAGGCGCGGCCCCGCCACAGTAGTGGAGGGCATTGCAGACGCCCAGGCCTTTTGCCGACGCCGTCATCGGCGCGGTTCATCCCTATTCAATTCCTGTCGGCGCCCGGGCCTCCCGGGAAGAGGCCCTTGCGAAGAAGGGCGTAGCTCTGCGAGAGCGCCCGGTGCGAGGGGGACCGGTGCCTAAGCTGCCAGGTGGTGTGCCAGATCTGCGCCGACGTATGCCCCAACCGGGCCAATGTGGTGGTGGAGCTGCCTGATGGACGCCATCAGATTCTCCATGTGGATCGGATGTGCAACGAGTGCGGCAACTGCGCCGTGTTCTGTCCCTACGACTCCGCCCCCTACCGGGATAAATGGACGCTGTTCCTGACCCGGGCGGGGTTTGAGGAAAGCCCCTGCAACCAGGGCTTCCTGCCTTTAGGAGGAAACCGGGTTCTCATACGGTTGGACGGCCGGGTGTTTGAAGCTGACCTGGATGGCTCCAACGGCCTGCCCGCAGAGATCGAGGTCTTTCTCTGGACAGTACTTAATAAGTATCACTATCTCTTGGGCTGAGAAAATCATCAAATAACGGGGACCGAAAACGGTCCCCGTTATTTTCCGTTTTCTTTTGATCTGGTCAGGCGGCGGTTCATATACCGGGGATTGATCACCAGAATATAGACTGCGCCCAGCGTCACCATAAGCGCCGTTCCAACCAAACCCAGGCCCATGTCCACCATGACCAGTCCCACCACTGCCTGGAGTATGCAGTAGGTCAACTCAATCCAGGCGTTTTTCCGGCGCTGTCTGGGCTCCCGTTCCTGACGGATATTCCAGGCCATCCAGAGGGAGGTCGCCAGCAGCGCCGCCGTATGAAACCAGAAGAGGCCCCGGTAATCCTCCCGCCCCATTCCCAGCCACCACAGAGACTGGGCACAGCCGGAGATAGCTCCTGCCTGCAAAAGGATCGGCAACAATACCAGGTTCGTCCGCAGGATGGGATTTTCATCGGTTTTCTTCCGCAGCCGGGGCAGCAGCAGCCCCAGAATACCCACAGCTGCTGCCAGGAAGCACAGGGCAAACAGCCACCCAAATGATAAAATTTCAAAAAACCCACCAAGCCGGTGTAGGCATGAACCCCTCGACTCCGGCTGGTGCCTCTGTGACCACCGCCGGAAACACGGAGCTGAGAATGCCAAGCAGCAGCACGCCCAGCAGAGAGATGCCAATGAGAATACTCCAGAGAATGGTCCGCAGCAATCCAGGCTTTTTTGCCGGGGCAGCAGCTTGGCTCTTCGCCTCCCAATCCTGCCCATCATCCAGTATCCAATCCACGGACACACCAAAAGCTTCGCACAGGGCAGGAGCTTGCCTGCGTCCGGCAGGGCCGTCCCCTGCTCCCAGCGGCTCACCGCCTGTCGGAAACCCCCAGACTCTCGGCCAAGGCCTCCTGACTCCACCCCTCTCGCTTCCGCAAGCGGATCAGCTTTTCTGCAAAGGTCATGAATGTCCTCCTTTCTTGTCTTTCATCTTACCAAATGCCGCCGGGAATGTCCACCACGGCAGACTGACACCTCCGCAACCAAACGCAACATTATCATCCAAAGAAAAACTTTTTCTTTTTTTGCAGCAATTTCACCCTCTGCCAAGTATTCCATTCGAGAAGGATGTGATCACATGCCCGACACCACCGATGCCGTGGAGTGTTATGGCACCGCCGTCTATCGACTGGCCTATGCCATGACCCGTTCCCGCCACAACGCCGACGACATTTTCCAGGAGGTCTTTCTTCGCTATCACCGTGCCGCCCCAGCCTTTGCCAGTGAAGAGCACCGGCGGGCATGGCTACTGCGGGTGACAGCCAACTGCGCCAAAAAGCCTGCTGGCCTCTCCCTGGCGCAGGCGCATGATCCCGCTGGAGGATGTCTACGCCTATTCGGACCCTACAGAGTCCGCAGTAGACATGGCCCTGGCACGGCTGCCCGGAAAGTACCGGTCAGTCATTCACCTATTTTACTATGAGGGTTACAGGACGGAGGAGATTGCCCGCATTCTGGGCCGCAGTCCTCCACCGTCCGGAGCCCAGCTGACCCGCGCCCGGGAGCGGCTGCGGGAGCTTTTGAAGGAGGAGTTATGAATTTTCTGAAACCTACCGCCGGATGAACGAGCCCATCGGTCCCTCGCCTGAGCTGATCCGCAGGCCCCCGCCTAAACGCCGTCTCCCTCTGCGCCGTCTGGCGGCGGCAGCGGCCGCCGCCGCGCTGGTGCTGGCCACTCCAGCCCTGGCAGTTCGGTCAGAGCTGGGTTATCAGGTGCTCTACCGGATCGCCCCCTCTGTAGCCCAATTTTTCCAACCGGTGCAGCGCTCCTGCACAGACCAGGGCGTTACAATGGAGGTGGTGGGCGTCCGGGTGGAGGGCGACACTGCTCAGGCCTATATCACCCTCTCTGGCGGCGATGTGGACGGGACCACCGATCTCTTTGACAGCTGGAGTTTCCATCTGCCCTTTGACCAGATCGGCCGCTGTGAGCGGGTGGGATGGGACGAGGAGACTCGAACCGTCACCTTCCTCTGCACCACCCAGACCATGGACGGCTCTCCCATCCCCCAGGGCGGGAAGATGACCTTCTCCGTCCGCCAGCTGCTCACCGGGAAGGAGACTTTGAAAGATGTGGCCGTTGACCTGGATTTGGCATCCTTTTCGGAAGAGGCGGAGACCCCCCCTCCTGGAACCTCCCCGAGGAAAAGACGCCGGACGCCTTTTACCGCAGCGGCGGCGCATACAGGGACGAGCAGGGCGAGGCACTCAACCGCCCGCTCCCATTCTGCGTCCCGGTCCGGCTCTGGCGGAGCCCGCACCCGGAATCACCATCACCGCCGCCGGATATGTGGAGGGGCTCTTCCATCTTCAGGTTTTGCTGGGGCGATCTATCACAGCTGGACAATCACGGCCGGCTGTGGCTGGAGGATGCGGCGGGGAATCAGCCGCGCCAGCTTTGCAGCATCGGCTTCCTCTCCGATCCGGACTTGGCGGAGCGGAAAGACTACACGGAGGATCTCTTCGATATCCCTCCAGAGGAGCTGGGTCAGTATACCCTCCATGGCGACTTCTACACGGCCTCCTCCCGGACGGACGGCCTCTGGCGGGTCACGTTCCCCTTGGAGACCACATGATCTTTTCCGCGTACAACAACCAGCCGGGACAGGAAATCCTGTCCCGGCTGGTTGTCATTTGTCTATCCCATCAAGCCATTCCAAATATTCCTCCAGGCACATCCCCAGCTCCCGCATCTCTCGGGCGGCATCCTGGCCCACATAGCGGTAATGCCATGGCTCATAAATGATACCCGTAAGATCGCTCTTTTCACTGGGGTAGCGCAGGATAAAGCCGTACTCCCAGCTGTTTGCCATCAGCCACTGCTGCACTGCCGTGGATTCCTGGGCGGTGTCCAGCACCTGATAGGAGGCGTCTACAATATCCAGGGCCAGCCCCGTCTGGTGCTCGCTGGTCCCAGGAACCGCTACCACGGTTCCCGCCTGCGCCGTGGCCTCCTCTCGGGAAAGTCCCTCGTTCATCAATCGTCTGATCTTGTTCTCATAGAGCCTTTGCTGGGTTTCCAACGTTCGGTAAGAAGAGCAGATGACAGGCTCCAGACCGGCTGCCCGGCAGTCGTCCATCATTCGCTGCAGGTCCGGGTAGGCCCTGGTGTCCACTGCATGGCCGTTTCTCAGCTCTGTCAACTCCACGGTATACCCCTCCGGCAGCTGGTTCCAGGGATTCACCAGCAGAAGCTGCCAGTCATCCGCAGAAACCTCACTCTTCGCCACCGTTGGAGAAGTCTCCAGTGGCTCCACAGGCCGGAGATCGGCCATCTGTCGGCTGTCCCGGCGCTGCTCTGACTCTGCCGGAAGTATCTCCGCTTCTGTGAATCCATGCCACGGCTGTGTTGTACTCACAGCATCTGTGAGCGCCAGCACCGCAGAAAATGTCATTACCACTACCAGCGGTACTCTGTACCAAATTCTCTTTCTTCGGCGGACTCGCTTTTTTCTCTCAGATGTGTTTTTGTATGTAAGTGTCTTTCGTAGATTTCATACGTCTCCTTCTGATTCCCCTTGGCTCTCGACCCAGCCATCCTTCGTAATCCTTCTAATATAAAGACGCGTGGAAGGAAGAAAAAGTTTCATGGTATGATCGGCTTTTCGGCTGTAGAGCGCTACAGCTTTTTGATGGCCTTTATCATGCAGATTTCTATGGTCCTTTTGCTATGCGTTTCATGGTAAAGGACCGTTTCCTCGCCCCTGCGGAACAACTGGAGAAACGATGGGCAAAAATTTTATATACGCCTTACCGTTGTTCGTGGTGCGCTGAATTGCGCATGAAGTTTTATCCCTATTCATTTTAAATGTTAATCTACAAACGTTAATTTTTCATCAATATATCAAAATATATTAAATTTTTTAGTATTTTTGCACAACCAAAGATAAATAGTTTTTATATCTACGGCCTGACGGAAGCGACGGCCGGTTCTGACGCTGCCGGTCAGCAGACGATTGCTACTAAAGACGGCGACGACTATATCTTAAACGGTACTAAGATTTTTAATACCAACGGTCCCATTGCCGACTATACCGTCGTCTACGCTTTGACCGATCCGGCTATCGGCATCAAGGGCATGTGCGCCTTCGTCTTGGAAAAAGGGATGGAAGGCTTCCATGTCGGAAAACTGGAAAATAAAATGGGCATCCGCTCGGCTCAGGTTTCGGAAATGGTCTTATCAAACGTTCGCGTTTCGGCAGACCGGATGATTGCCAAACCGGGCGAAGGCTTTAAACTGGCCATGAAAACTCTCGACGGCGGCCGTATCGGCGTCGGCGCTCAGGCCCTGGGCTTGGCAGAAGGGGCCTTTGACATTGCCATCGACTACCTGAAGAAACGTGAACAGTTTGGCAAACCGCTGTATAAACAGCAGTATCTGGCCTTCAAGATGGCTGAACTCTACGCCGATATTGAAAAGGCACGCCTGGTTCTTTATAAGGCAGCCTGCCTCAAAGAAGCGGGTAAACCGTACACGACAGACGCGGCTGTTGCGAAACTGACCTGCACCGACGTTGCCATGAAAGTGACGACGGAATGCGTTCAGATGCTGGGCGGGCTGCATATTTTTCGGTAACATCCTGACATTTCAAGGCAGGAGAGTATTTCATACTCTCCTGCCTTGATTGATACTCTCCGCTCACTTGCAGCATCAAGCCCGCATTCCATGCCGCAATAAAAAGCCGTGGCATATCAGCAGTCAAAAGTCTGGCCGGAGTCAGCAAAGGGTGTGTAAAGTCCGCAAGAATCGAAAGATTTGCTTTGATTCTTTTCTAAGCCCCTTTTATGAAGCTTTTGGGGACCTGTAAATGGATTTAGGAACTCTTTTTCTCTCTGTCTGGCCTGCTATTGAAAAATGCCAACCGGTCTCCGTCTTTTATTTTGGCTCATCGCAGCCACATATGGTTGATTCGCTATTTTTATATCAGCTTTTAATATTCTGATCTTGGAGAAATGTGAAAAGAAAGAGCCTTTATATAGACCGCCCCTATGGTCTTCCTCCGATTTCACCATCAACCGCCAAATAATATTCTCCACAGGAGTCGAGTGATATGACGTGGTTTTCCATATATTCTGTGGGTATTTTAGCATCTGTTTTGCGGAAGTCGCCATCGCCCTTTCACTGCAGATTACTCTCACATTGAAAAGAACTTTCAAAAAGGAATTTCTGAAGCAGATACTGATTAAGAATATAGCCACATTCGCTGGTAAGACGTGTGATCTCACTAATTGTCCCGATATGAGGAAAAAAAGTTCTGCCCGTATTTGGAGCCGAGGGCATGGTAATTTCCGTTTCCTTCTTACAATCAACATAGCGGAAACTGGTGGTGGAGATAAGCCAGGTTCTGACCCTGTCATTCCAGAAGCTCGCCTGTCTTTTGACTCCTGAGGTTTGCTCCAGTTGAATAGCCCTCCCTTTCCCCTCCCATGTCCTCATCTGCCGGAGTTCCAAAGCGTGCCAGGAACTTTGAGGATCATCTGCGGGTACTGGATTATGGATGTTCCCTGAAAACTCAATCTGTCGTCGCAAAGAAATTTTCCTCACACAGCGCCGGCCAGGAGTGGAGCTCCAAGCTGCACGCCTGCAGTATACCCAACAGGCCATCCCAAATCCCATTACCTACCGCTGGACCACTTCTCCCAGGAAAGATGGCATGTCCGTATCGCAGTTTGACAGGCCTTCTTCGCTATTTTCGACCTGAAGATATGCAGCAGTCGCCCTATAAAACTGCAGACGGCGGCCAATATCGTCCATCAAAATGGAGTAAAAAGGGCTGACCTAGTAAGTAAAACTTCGTCATATTGATCATGACGGATGTGCCCAAACTCAT
>VOFH01000660.1_pt1 | contig 14001 bp, 5 predicted proteins | sample 5384091 | NCBI WGS metagenome assembly VOFH01 (sample SAMN12384727, study PRJNA508395) | human gut metagenome | isolation source: healthy gut G | host: Homo sapiens
TCCTTAGTTTCAGCGAATTGCATCACGCACTCTGGCATACCGCCGACCACAAGATACTGACGGTAAAGCTGTATTGCGGCATCGTGCAAGGCAGACGGCAGCAGCGTATCGGTTTGGAAGCACTTTTTAATCTGCTCTACCAAATCGTCCTCACCGAGCGCCAACATAAATTCCTCCATATCCATAGGATAAAGCGTTTTCATATCGACCTTTCCTACGGGGAAAGAGAATTTCGCTCTGTTGACTGCAACGCCGAGCAAGCTGCCTGCGACGATGATGTGGTAATCTGGAGCGTCCTCGCAAAAGTATTTGAGTGAAGTCAACGCCCTTTCGCAGAGCTGCACCTCATCAAAGACTATCAGCGTTTTTTCCTTTACGATAGTCTGACCTGCGATATGGGACAAAATCGGTATCAGATAATCGGGGCTGATGTTTTCCTTAAAGGTTTCGTTCAGCTTTGGATTGGTTTCAAAGTTGAAGTATGCCACATTTTCATAGTGGGTGCGCCCGAACTCCAGAATGGAATAGGTTTTTCCGACCTGTCTTGCGCCCTGTAAAATAAGGGGCTTGCGGTGTTCGCTTTCTTTCCACGCTTCCAGAAAGCCCGTGATTTTTCGATACATGCTTCATCCCTCCTCAAGCACCACGTTCACCGCGTCCCAGGGCCTGCTGCTGATGATCCCGAACATGTATAAGATCGCCGGTGAACTGCTGCCCGCCGTGTTCCATGTCTCCGCCCGTACCGTCGCCACCCATGCGCTGAACATCTTCGGCGATCATTCCGACGTCTATGCCTGCCGTCAGACCGGCTTTGCCATGCTGGCCGAGTCCAACCCGCAGGAGGTCATGGACCTGGCTGCTGTGGCGCACTTGGCCACGCTGGAGAGCCGTGTGCCGTTCATCAACTTCTTCGACGGCTTCCGTACCAGCCACGAGATCCAGAAGATCGAGGTCTGGGATTACGACGACCTGAAGGAAATGACGGACATGGAAGCGGTGAAGGCGTTCCGCGCCCATGCGCTGAACCCCGAGAACCCCGCTATGCGCGGCTCCCACGAGAACGGCGATATCTTCTTCCAGCACCGTGAGGCCTGCAATAAGTTCTACGAGGCCGTGCCCGGCATTGTGGAAAAATACATGGGCAAGGTGAACGCGAAGCTGGGTACCAACTACCAGCTGTTCGAGTACTACGGTGCTCCCGACGCAGACCGCGTCATCATCGCCATGGGCTCCATCTGCGACGTGGCCGAGGAAGTCATTGATTACCTCACCGCCAAGGGCGAGAAGGTCGGTCTGGTGAAGGTCCGCCTGTACCGTCCGTTCGCGGCCGACAAGCTGCTGGCCGCCATTCCGGCCACCGCGAAGAAAATCGCCGTGCTGGACCGCACCAAGGAGCCGGGCGCTCTGGCCGAGCCGCTCCATCTGGACGTTATGGCCGCGTTCCGCGAAGCGGGCCGCGAGGGCACCATCATCGGCGGCCGCTATGGCCTGGGCAGCAAGGATACCCCGCCGTCCAGCGTGTTTGCCGTATATGAAGAACTGGCGAAGGACGCTCCGAAGGAGCGCTTCACACTGGGCATCAACGATGACGTCACCTACCTCTCTCTGGAGGAGAAGCCCGCGCCCAACACGGCTGCCGAAGGCACCGTCGAGTGCAAGTTCTGGGGCCTGGGCGGCGACGGCACGGTCGGCGCCAACAAGAACTCCACCAAGATCATCGGCGACCATACCGACAAATATATCCAGGCCTACTTCCAGTATGACTCGAAGAAGACCGGCGGCGTGACGATCAGCCACCTGCGCTTCGGCGACAAGCCCATCCGCGCGCCGTACTATATCAACAAGGCCGATTTCGTGGCCTGCCACAACCCGTCCTACGTCATCAAGGGCTACAAGATGGTCAACGACGTAAAGCCGGGCGGCGTGTTCATGATCAACTGCCAGTGGACGCCGGAAGAGCTGGATCACCACATGCCCGCCGAGGCGAAGCGCTATATCGCCAAGAACAACATCCAGCTGTATACCATCAACGCCATCGACAAGGCCATCGAAATTGGCCTGGGCAAGCGCACCAACACCATCCTGCAGTCCGCCTTCTTTGCTTTGGCAGGCGTGCTGCCGAAGGAAGACGCGCTGAAGTTCATGAAGGAAGCGGCCTACAAGTCCTTTGCCAAGAAGGGCGACGCCATCGTCGAGATGAACTACAAGGCCATTGACGCGGGCTTTGACGCTTTCGTCAAGATCGACGTGCCGGCTTCCTGGGCCGACGCGAAGGACGCCGAGGGCGACCACGAGCTGGCCGGCAACCCCGCCACCGTCAAGATGGTCAAGGAGATTCTGTTCCCGGTCGACAAGATGGACGGCGACAGCCTGCCGGTTTCCGCTTTCGTGGACCATGTGGACGGCCAGTTCGAGCAGGGTGCTTCCGCATATGAGAAGCGCGGCGTTGCCGTGAGCGTGCCCGAGTGGGATGTTACAAAGTGCATTCAGTGCAACCAGTGTGCCTATGTCTGCCCGCATGCCACCATCCGTCCGTTTGCTTTCTCCGCCGAGGAAGTTGCCGCCGCCCCCGCCGCGCTGAAGGTGAAGCCGATGACCGGCAAAGGCTGCGAGAACTACCAGTTCGGCATGACGGTCTCTCCGCTGGACTGCATGGGCTGCGGCGTCTGCGTCGACGTCTGCCCGGCCCCCGGCAAGGCGCTGAAGATGATGCCTCAGGAGAGCCAGCTGGCCCAGCAGGAAGTGTTCGACTATGCTGTAGCCAACGTGGGCAAGAAAGAGGGCATGATGGCCGAGACGACCGTCAAGGGTTCTCAGTTCAACCAGCCGCTGCTTGAGTTCTCCGGCAGCTGCGCGGGCTGCGCCGAGACCGCTACGCCCGCCTGATTACCCAGTTGTACGGCGAGCGCATGTATATTTCCAACGCCACCGGCTGTTCGTCCATCTGGGGCGGCCCGGCCGCAACGTCCCCGTACACCCGCAATGCCGAGGGCCACGGTCCGGCCTGGGCAAACTCCCTGTTCGAGGACAACGCAGAGCACGGCTTCGGCATGTACTACGGCCAGGAAGCTCTCCGTGATCGCCTGATCTCCAAGCTCGAGGAGATGGCTGGCTCCGAGAAGGCTTCTGACGACTTCAAGAATGCCGTCAACACCTTCATGGATACCAAGGACAACGGCGCTGCGAACGCTGAGCCGACCAAGGCACTGGTTGCAGAGCGTCCATGCTGGAGCAATGAAAAGGCGCAGCAGCAGGCTGCCCGGACTGCGAAGCCTGATGTTCTGGCTCACACTGGAGGAATACCTCGCTAAGAAGTCCGTCTGGATCTTCGGCGGCGACGGCTGGGCCTATGATATCGGCTTCGGCGGCCTGGATCACGTGCTCGCTTCCGGCAAGGACGTGAATGTCATGGTATTTGACACCGAGGTTTACTCCAACACCGGCGGACAGGCATCCAAGGCTTCCAACATCGGCGCGGTTGCACAGTTCGCAGCTTCCGGTAAGACCACCAAGAAGAAGAGCCTCGCTGAGATCGCTATGAGCTACGGCTACGTTTACGTTGCACAGGTAGCTATGGGCGCTAACATGGCTCAGACCCTGAAGGCCATCGCCGAGGCTGAGGCCTATCACGGCCCCTCCCTGGTCATCGGCTACGCCCCCTGCGAGATGCACTCCATCAAGGGCGGTATGGTGAACTGCCAGGTCGAGATGAAGAAGGCCGTGGAGTGCGGCTACTGGAACATGTTCCGGTTCAACCCGCAGCTGGCTGACGAGGGCAAGAACCCGCTGCTCCGGCGCACCGGAAATTCACTCTGCCCGGCAAAAAACGCATATTTGCATTTTTACTGTGCAATTTTGCAGAAACATATATCGCTCTGGAAAAATCTATGCTATACTGAGGAAAAGGACAGGCATTTGAGAGCAGACAGAGAAAGGCGGGATTTCATGAAACTTCACCTTGTCAAACGTGTGGGAATGCTGGCGGTGTGCGCGGCAGCCGCGACGGTCTGTGCTTTCAGCGTCGCTTCGCTGAACGGACTGCGGTATGTCCGCCCGACGGCGGAAAACTGGACGCTGCTGGCGTATGTGGAACCGGCGGCGCGGGTCGAGCAGCAGGTGGAACGCTCGGACGGCGAGTATTTCGCCACAACGCTTACCGGCTTTGACGCACAGGAGCGCCGGGTCTGGTCGCTCACCTCCATGCACCCGTTCATCGTCGGCTACGGCGACAGAGAAGTCTATAACGGCAGCGAAATGACCCGGTATATCACAGGCTACGGCGGATATACGACACAGCATGTGCAGTATGACGAACTCGGGCGCACGATACAGTTCGAAAGCTCGTACGGAACGGCGTTTTATACCTACCGCGGCGAGGAAAGCGAACCGTATCAGGAGAAATGGTACAATACACAGGGCGAACAGATGTCGGAAAGCATTTTCGAGCACGATTCCGCGACCGGATATACCATACAGACCAGCAATACCTATGAGCCGTATGGCACGGTCGGCACGGATTATACCGTGATAGATCGGTACGGGTACGTGCTGTATACGGGCGAGAAGCTGCCCGACGCAGCGAATATGCCGCAGGGGGACGGGGTTTATGATACGAATGAAAACACATTGACCCGCACGATAGCGGACGGCTCGACCGTAAAAATATGGTACGACGATGAGCAGCGTATGGTGCGGCGCGAGGAGAGAAACGAGGACGGCTCGCTTTCGTACTACACCGTGGTAGAATACACCGACGTCACCCGATAAGGGAACTTTTCCTTTCCGAGTAACGTCCCAAATAGTGTAAAGGAAAATCCTGCCGTGATTGACAAACCGGGGCGGCAGGATTATACTGAAAACGCAAAAAATGGTACTTGATAAAAAGGAGGAGCAAATCTATGAAGAAAATGTGGATTTCCGCGCTGCTCGCGGCGGCAATGATGACCGCAGCAGGGGCGGCGGACGCGCCGAGCGCGTGGGCGCAGAAGTCGGTTGACGCGGCGCGTGCGGCCGGTCTCGTGCCCTCGCAGGTGGACAGCGCTTTCGACACGCCGATTACCCGCGAGGATTTCTGCTCGCTCGCCGCGGCGGTCTACCGCGCGTGGGATAGGGAAAATGTCTTGCAGACTGCCTCGACCGGCAAGGTCAGCTTCACCGATACCGATAACGCGGATGTGCTGCTCTGCGCCTCGGCAGGCGTGGTAAACGGCGTCGGAAACGGTAAATTCGCCCCGGATAAGAACATTACCCGGCAGGAGGCGGCGAGCATGCTGCACCGTCTGGGCGCGCTGAACAAAAACGTCAAAAATGACGTAAACGACCGCCTGCCGCACGTTTTCGCGGACGGCGAGAAAATCCGGTCGTGGGCGCGCAGCGACATCAACTGGGTCTACCGTCAGGGTATCATGAACGGCACCGGCAGCAATCATTTCACTCCGGACGGCGCGTATACGCGCGAGCAGTCCATCGCGACCACGCTCCGCCTGTACGACAGCAGGTACGCCCTTGCGCCGGAGGCGGAAGCGGCGCATTATGTGCTCGTGCCGAATGAAAGAACCGTGACGATCGAGGACGCGGCAGGAAACCGCCTGCTGACCGATTTCGAGAACACAAACGGCTATTTCCAGAATGCGCATCTGTTCGGCGTGTGGGCAGAGGTTGAATGGACCGATACGGACGCGCACTGCACGGTCGTGAACCTCAAGACCGGCGAACGGCTCGAAAACCGCACGATAACCGGCATCAGCCCGGACGGCACGAAGGCGTGGGCAAAGCAGTTTAACACCGGCAGCGGCGGTACGTTCCTCATCATCCGTTCGGACGGCACGCACGGCAAGACCGAGTTCAGAGCGCTGAGCTCGTGGAGCAACGACGGAAAGTCGCTCGTGCGCAGCAGCGACGGCAGCATCACAGCCATCGACAACCAGACCCGCGAGCTGTGGCGCGTCAAGGGCGTTTCGCTCGGCGCTTATTACGGCAGAGGCGATATGCTGCTCATCAGTTACGACAACAGTCCGTCTGTCCTCGTGAAGGACGGCAGGGCCGTCACGCTCGGCGCGAAGAATATCACCAGCCTCAACCAGAGCGGCGAGACCTGTGTGATTTCGGACAGCGTCGGCTATTACAAGGTCTGTGATCTGAACGGCAGGGCGCTCAGCAGGACCTACCGGAACGCGCTGTACAGCGAGGGCAGCAATCTGTACGCCGGCTGGGTCAAGGACCGTACTTATGAAATCTTTTACTGTCCGGCAGGCGGCAGCGCGAAGGTGCTGTATACGGTAACGTGGGATGTTTCGACACCGACGGAGCTGCCGACCGACGGCGCCGGTCTGTATGCGCTTCAGACGGACGACAGGACGGTTGTCTGCATTGACAGCTTCGGTCAGACTGTTGGAACGGCGAAGGCTGCGTTCAAGGTCAGCAATGTTGCGTTTGAGGACGGTGTGCTGGTGCTTCAGGGTGAAAATCAGCAGGTAAAGTGTCTGCCGACAGGCGAGGTTATTTCTTAAGGAGAACCGCTGAAGGCGGCGGAGACGTCGGTGCCCACCGACGAGGGCAAAAGGGGGCAAGGGCACCGTATGGTTCCCTTGCCCCCTCTTGACTCCCCCAAACCCTCCTTTGGACGCGACTCCCTTCGGTCGCGCGTCTAAACGGGGGTTACGGGGCTCGGTTCCGGGCGTCTTTCAGCTTATATGTAGCTGAGCTGCCCTGAATTTCGCTTGCGTGGTTTGCCGCGCATACCAGTGCGCGGCCAGACGGTGCAGGGCGGCCGCGTTCTGCTGCGAAAAGCTCCGCTTCCATCAAGGGTGTACCCTTGGAGCACCAGACGTCCCTGTGGGCCCCTCGCATTTCGCTGCGCGACCGAAGGGAGTCGCAGCGCAAAGGAAGGTAAGGGGAGTCAAGAGGGGACAGGAAACCATATGGTGTCCTGTCCCCTTTTGCCCCTGTCGGTGGGCACCGACACCCCCTGGGCCGCCGAAGGCGGCCAAAAACCCCTCGATGGGGCATATCCTCGCCTTCTGCATCGAAGATGCAGGAACCGGCGAAAACGTTAATTTGTGCTTGCGCATAGAAAAAATGTGCTTCTGCATAGAAGAAAATTATCCTTCGGATAAAACAAAAAGCATCGACTGAAAGTCGATGCTTTGTTTTTTGGAGCGGCTGACGAGGCTCGAACTCGCTACCTCCACCTTGGCAAGGTGGCGCTCTACCAGATGAGCTACAGCCGCATTTTATTGGTGCCTCCGGGCGGAATCGAACCACCGACACGGGGATTTTCAGTCCCCTGCTCTACCGACTGAGCTACAGAGGCATTTGCTGTCTCGCAAAGTGCTTGTTTAGTATAGTCGAATTTTGAGGAAATGTCAAGCGGTTTTTTGAAAAAAGTTTTCGTGGAATTTTCAAGGCCTTTTCAAAAATGTGCGCGCGCACGCATACAGGCCGCGTGTACGCGCAAAAAACGTGCGGCGGAAGAGGCGCACCGCTTGCGCAGGGACGGCGCCTCATGGTATCATGAAAGAACGAAAGAGAGTATGAAGGGAGGAGCCTTATATGCGTATCGTGACCGGTCTGGCTGCGAGCGGAAAAACATCCATGCTCCTGCGCGAGATCGCGGAAAAGGCAGAGGCGAACCGTGGACGGCAGATTTTACTTGTTCCCGAGCTGAATTCTCATCAGATGGAACGGCGGCTCGCGGCGGCAACGCACAACCACGGCGCGCGCACGGCGGAGGTGCTGACGTTTTCGCGCCTTGCGGACCGCGTGTTCGCGGTAGTCGGCGGCCTTGCACAGCAGATGCTCACGCCGGCAGGTCAGCTTCTGACTCTGCAGGAGGCGGCGCGCCGCGTGCAGGTCGGACTGACCGCGTGGAGCGGTCTTGCCGACAAGCCCGAGCTGCTGAGCGAGACGCTCGCGCTCATCGACGAGTGCAAAAGCTGCATGATCGAGCCGGAAACGCTGTTCCGTGCGTCCAAGGAGAGCGCGCTCGATGAGGACGCGGCGCTCAGCGCCAAGCTGTGCGATCTGGCGCAGATACTGACCCAGTATGACAGCCTGTGCGAGGAAACGCTGCCCGATCCGCGCGACCGGCTGACGCATCTGCGCGACGGTCTGGCGGAAAGCCATGTGCTCGACGGGGCGGAGGTCTATCTGGACGGCTTCCTCAGCTACACGCCGCAGGAGCTCGCCATCATCGAGGTGATGCTCTCGTCAGGCGTGCCGCTCACCGCCGCCGTTACCTGCGATGTCGAGCTGCCCGATGTATTCGTGACCGGCTGCAGGACGCTGCGCACGCTGACGCGCATGGCGGAGCGATGCAGCCGCAGGCCCGAGCTCGTCGACCTCGGCGCGGGAAAAATGCCGCGGCCGACAGGTCTCGCCGCCGTGGCGAACGAGGCGCTTCTGCCTGTCCGTCAGGCACATGAGGACGCCTCGGGCGTCCGGTTGTATGAAGCGGCCTCGCCGTTCGACGAATGCGAGCACGCGGCGGCGTACATTCGCAGAAAGGTGCGCGACGAGGGGGCACATTACCGTGATTTCGTCATCGCGGCACGCGACATCGGGCCGTACAGCGCCTCGCTCGCCATGGCGATGGGGCGGTACGATATCCCGATGTTCCTCGCGGACAAGCCTGATCTGCTGTCGCGGCCGCCGATGGCGCTCGTCATCGGCGCGCTCGAGAGCGTGCGCTCGAATTTCGGATGCAGGGAGCTGTTCGGCTGCCTCAAGACCGGTCTGACCGGGCTTGCGTGGGACGAGATCGACCGGCTCGAGAACTACGCGATCACCTGGAAGATACATGGTGCGGCGTGGGAGCGCGACTGGGTCGAGCATCCGGACGGCTACGGTATTCCGGTCGATGAGGCCGCACAGATGCAGCTGGACGAGCTCAACGAGCTGCGTGCCCGCGCCATCGCGCCGTTTGCCGCGCTGCGTGAGCGGCTGAAGGGCGAGCAGCCCTCGGCCGAATGCGTGCGCGCGCTGTATGATTTCCTGCTCGCGGTGGACGCGCCGCGCCGCATGGAGGAGCGCGCCGCCGAGCACGATGCGGCGGGCCGTTTGCAGCTCGCGGACGAGTACCGGCAGCTGTGGGAGATCCTTGTCTCTGCGATGGAGCAGTTCGCGTGGGTGCGCGGCGATATGCCGCTGACGCTCGACCGCTTCGCGCAGCTGTTCCGCCTCGTGCTCAGCGGCTATTCGGTCGGCAGCATCCCGGTCTCGCTCGACCGCGTCAGCTGCGGCAACATCGAGCGCGTCTGCGGCGGCAATGTAAAATATGTGATCCTGCTCGGCGTGAACGATGGTCTGATCCCGAAGGATACCTCCTCGGCGTCGCTGCTCAGCGACATGGAGCGCGACAGACTGGACGCGCTCGGCGTGGAGCTCAAGGCCTCGGGCGAGGAGCGCCTGCTCATGGAGCAGGAAACGCTGTACCGTGCGCTCGCGTGCCCGTGTGAGGAGCTGCTGCTCTCGTGGCACGCAAGCGACGCGAGCGGCGGCGAAACGCGGCCGAGCTACTTTGTCGGCACGGTGCGCGGCCTGCTGCCGAACGTGCCGTTCACGACCCATAGGACCGAGACCGTGCGCGACCGTTTGCAGGCGGAGCGGCCGGCGGTCGAGCTTGCGTGCGCGTATCTCTCGGGCGACCGCACACCGGCGGTCTCGGCGGCCTATTCCTTTTATAAGAATGACGAGCGGGTGCTCGCGGCGGCAGGACAGCGCCGCACGCGCGGTCCGCTGACGAAAACGGACACCATCGAGGGTCTGTACGGCAAAAAGCTCAATCTGACCGCTTCGCGCGTGGATAAGTTCTTCTCCTGCCCGAGCGCGTTCTTTTATCAGTATGGCCTCAAGGCGAAGGTGCGCCGTCCGGCGGCGTTTGCCGCGCCCGAGACCGGCACGTTCATCCATTATGTGCTCGAGCACGCGCTGACGGCGCTCGGAAAGCGCGAGGGCGGCGCTGCCGCCGCAGGGAAGGACGCGGTCGCGCGTGCGTGCCGCGAGGCGGTCGACCGGTATATCCGGGAGGAGCTTGGCGGTCTGGCAAACAAGACGCCGCGCTTCCGCTATCTGTTCGGGCGGCTGGTCAAGAGCGTGCAGCAGATCCTGGACAACGTCATCGAGGAGCTGCGCGTGTCGGAGTTCCGTCCGATCGACTACGAGGTGGATTTCTCGCGCGGCGGCGACCTGCCGCCCGTCACCTGCGAGCAGGACGGCGTGACGGTCTCGCTTGCCGGCAAGGTGGACCGTGTAGACGGCTATATTCGCGACGGGCGGCTGTACCTGCGCGTCATGGACTACAAGAGCGGCAAAAAGTCGTTCTCGCTGTCCGATATCTGGTACGGACTGAACATGCAGCTCATCATTTATCTGTACGCGCTTCAGGAGGAGGGTCTCGACCGCTACCGCAGGCTGCTGAGCGAGGAGCTGAACGAGATCGTCCCGGCGGGCGTGCTGTATGTGCCGGTGCGCGACGACATCATCGACGGCGACCGTGCCGCGACCGAGGAGGAGCTGCACAGCAAGCGCGAGGCCGCGCTGCGCCGCTCCGGCCTGCTCAGCGAGGATATGTCGCTGCTCGACGCGATGGAGCAGGGGATCGAGGACAAGGGGCGATTTATCCCCATCAAGCTAAAAAAGATCAAGGGCGAGGACGAGAAAACGCTCGACCCGAAGTCCGCGGTGGCGGATCTCGCGCAGTTCGGCAGGCTCGCGCGCTATACGCACAAAAAGCTGCTCGAGATGGGCGCAGAGCTGCGCAGGGGCAATGTGGAAGCGTCGCCCTGCCGCCATGACAGGAACAGATGCGCCTGCGACTGGTGCGACTACCGCGCCGCCTGCCATTTTGACGAGAGCGCAGGCGACCGTGAGCGCCCGCTGAAGGCGCTGGATGACAGTGAGGTATGGGAGCTTCTGGGAGGTGACGGCAATGCCTGAATGGACGCAAGAACAGAAAAGCGCGATCGAGGATCGCGGCGGCACGCTGCTCGTTTCGGCGGCGGCCGGTTCGGGCAAGACGGCCGTGCTGACCGAGCGCGTGCTGCGGCGCGTGACCGACCCGGAAAACCCGATCGACATCACAGAGCTGCTGCTCGTGACGTTCACCAGGGCCGCGGCGGCGGAGATGCGCGAGAGAATTGCGGCCGCGATCGGCGCGGCAGTCGCGCAGGACCCGTCCTCCGTGCGGCTGCGCCGTCAGCTTTTCCTTGTGCACCGCGCGAAGATCACGACCGTGCACGCGCTGTGCATGTCGCTCGCGCGCGAGCAGGCGGCCGCGCTCGGCATCGCGCCGGATTTCCGTCTGATGGACGAAAACGAGAGCAAGATTCTGCGTTCTGAGGTGCTCGAGGAGGTGCTCGAGACTGCCTATGAGCGTGCAGATGAAAAATTCCTTGCGCTGAGCGATCTGCTGACCGCAGGACGCGACGACAGGCGCCTGGGGGAGGTCATCCTCGGCACCTATGATAAGATTCAGGCGCACCCCGACCCGAGAGCGTTTCTCGAGGATGTACGCGCCGGGCTGTATGCGCGCGGCATGGACACGCCGCACGGCCGCGTGCTCATGGAGCAGGCGAAGGCGGCAGCTCTGCACGGCATGGCGTTCCTCGAGACCGCCATCGGTGAGGTCACGGGCGTGGACATCGTCGAGGGCGCGTATCTTCCGGCGCTCGAGAGCGATCATGCGCAGGCGAAGGCCCTGCTCGACGCGCTCATGGCGCACGACTGGGACAGGAGCGTAGAGGCCTCGCGCAATATCTCGTTTGCCCGTCTCGGCTCGACGCGCAAGTTCGATGACAAGGAATTCCTCGAAGGGGTGAAAAAACTGCGCGAGGAATGGAAGACTGTCGCAAAGGCGATCCACGACAGATGGCTGACCGAGACGGCGGCAGAGGCGGAGTTCGACCGCGGCCTGACCGCCCCGGCGCTGTTCGCCCTCATCGACGCGGTAAATGCCTTTGATGATGCGTTCTCGGCGGCGAAGCGGTCGCGGAACGCGGCGGATTTCAACGATCTGGAGCATTTTGCGGTGCGTCTTCTGTATGACGGCGGTGCGCCGTCCGCGTTGGCGAAAACGCTGTCCGCGCAGTACGCCGAGATCGCGGTGGATGAGTATCAGGACACGAACGCCGTGCAGGACGCGATCTTCCGCGCGCTCTCGAAAAACGAGAGCAATCTGTTCATGGTCGGCGACGTCAAGCAGAGCATCTACGGCTTCCGCCTTGCGGACCCGTCGATCTTCCTCGAGAAATACCGCACGTTCACCGATGCGGAGGAGGCAGCGGAGGGCGCGCCGCGCCGCATTATTCTCGGCCGCAATTTCCGCTCGCGCGGGGCGGTGCTCGAGGCGTGCAACTATATCTTCCGCGCGGTCATGGGAGAAACCGTGGGCGATCTGGTCTATACCGACCGGGAGGCGCTGCATCTTGGTGCGGGATATTATCCACAGGCTGGGGACAAACGCTACAAGACCGAGGTGCTGCTCGCGGATACGGCAGGCGGCGACGAGGATACGCCCGAAAAGACCGAGCTTGAGGCGCGGCTCGTGGCGCAGCGCGTGAGAAGGCTGCTCGAGGAGGGCTTCCCTGTGACGGATAAGCAGACCGGTGAGCTGCGTCCGGTGACGGCAGGGGACATCGTTATCCTGCTTCGCTCGCCGAAGGGCAAGGCGCGTACCTATATCGCGGCGCTCGAGCGCGTGGGCGTGACCGCGACGGCGGAGCAGCGCGGCGGCCTGCTCGAGACGAACGAGGTCGGCACGATTGTGTCGCTGCTGAACGTGATCGACAATCCGCGGCAGGATGTAGACCTCATCGGCGTCATGCTGTCGCCGCTGTTCGGCTTTTCCGAGGAGGAGCTCGCGGAGATCCGCCTGACCGACCGCACAGCCGGCTTTTACGACGCGCTGCTGCTCGCGCGCGAGGCCATGCCGAAGGCCGAGAGCTTTGTGCAGAAGCTCGACTATCTGCGCGCGTTCGCCTGCGACCAGCCGGTCTACCGCCTGCTGTGGGAGATCTACGACCGCACGGGCGCACTCGGCCTGTACGGCGCGCTGCCCGGCGGCGCACAGCGCGAGAGCAACCTGCTCGCGTTTTTCGAGCGGGCGCGCGCATTCGAGGAGCAGGGCTTTCGCGGTCTGTACAGCTTCGTGAACCTGCTGCGCGGCATGCAGCAGAACGGCGAGGATTTCCAGACCGTAGGCGCGGAGGCGACCGGCAGCGCGGTGCGCATCCTGTCCATCCACAAATCCAAGGGTCTGGAATTTCCGGTCACGATCGTGGCCGACTGCGCGAAGAACTTCAACGAGAGCGACCTCAAGGAGCCGGTGCTCATCCATCAGGAGCTCGGCTTCGGCAGCAAGTGCCGCGATGTGAAGCGCGGCGTGCAGTATGATACGGTCGAGCGCGTCGCGGTCGCGGTCAGACAGCGCCGCGAGATGATCTCGGAGGAGCTGCGCGTGCTGTATGTCGCGATGACGCGCGCGAAGGAAAAGCTCATCCTGACGGGCGCGTCGGGCACGCTCGGAAGCTCGCTCACAAAGTGGGCGCAGCTGGCAGGCCTCGACGAACTGCCGCAGTATGCGATGGGTACGGTCCGCTCGCCGCTCGCGTGGATCATTACGCCGCTGCTGCGCCATCCGTGCACCCGTGCGCTGCGCGAGGCATATGGTCTCGCGGTCCCCGAGCACGGCACAGACAACGACGCCTTTGAAGTGAAGCTGTATACGCCGGATATGCTGCCCGAGTCGGAGTGCGAGGTTGAGGGCTTTGCCGAGCCGGAGCGCGGCGAACTTGAGGTAAAGCCGGCGCGCTGGCGCAGGAGGGCGGCGTGTCGTTCCTCTATGGCTCGCAGTCGATCGAGGACGAGGCCGCGATGGTCGCCCGCGTCAAGAGCTACAAGGCGGGCTTCGTGCGCAGCGACTCCAACATCAGCCCCGATGCGACGCTGGCCGACATTCTGGCCCTGCGTGAGCAGACCGGTCACTCCACCGTCGCCGTCACCGAG
>VOFH01000730.1_pt1 | contig 14001 bp, 28 predicted proteins | sample 5384091 | NCBI WGS metagenome assembly VOFH01 (sample SAMN12384727, study PRJNA508395) | human gut metagenome | isolation source: healthy gut G | host: Homo sapiens
GGGACGCGGTTCAATCCATTTCTTTGAGGAAGGGGCAAAGGTGATTCCACAGCTTGACGTGGATAACGGATATAAGGAGCGTTACAGAAAGATCCTGGAGAATTACGATCCGTCTAAAGGCGGTTCCGGGAGCGTTTGTTTATAGTTCGGGGAGAGATTAAATAGATGATAGGAAAGGGCTGTGTCTGTATGGTGAAAACCTCAGACATGGCCCTGATTTCATCCGCTGTTTTCTTTGTTAGTGTTATGACAGATTGATATTCTTTTATGTATCGAATATAATAAATGTTATACTGTAGGTTCGGTACATTAATAATTCATTGATGATATACAGCGGAGGTAAAAGTGGTATGATCCCTGATGAGATTTTACAACTTATAAGCAATGGAGAAAATAACATAAAATGATTCCATTTGGTGAAAAAGCATTTGAATGATCTGTTCGTGATGGATGGAGTTGCAAAGTGTCAGCGCAAGAGATAAAATTCTGCGTGAAATCGTATCAAACAGCCTGGCACATCGGGATTTTTCAAATGCTTATGTTGCGAAAATGGTTATTGAGAGAAACCAAATTTTACCGAGAACTGTAACCGTTCTCATGGTTATGGAAGCCTAAACCTTTCCAACTTTTGCTCCATTTCCAAAGAACCCACCGATTTCTAAGGTATTTCGTGAAGTTGGATTGGCAGATGAATTAGGATCTGGTATGAGAAATACTTATAAATATACAAGGTTATACTCAGGAGGAGAACCTCAATTTATCGAAGGTGATATATTCAGGACCATTATTCCACTCAATGAAGCCGCAACTGGAACCGTAGGACCATTTTCAATTGTTAAAAAGGTGAAGTTAGTGGTGAAGTTGGTGGTGAAGTTAGTGGTGAAGTTGAAAGGGCTGTTCTTTCTGAAGTTAAACTGGATATCGAGCAATTAAAAGTCTTTTAGATTTCTGTAATACTGGTCGTTCGAGGAAAGAAATGCAGGATTATTGTGGTATAAAGGCACAGAGTTATTTTCAGAGATCATATTCTGTCACCTTTGCTGAGATACGGATTGCTCGTATGTCTATTCCTGATAAGCCGAAAAGTTCAAAACAGAAATATATCAGAAATTGAATTTATCAGGATATCAGGAAAATTACAAAAACACTTGCAAAACTAAAAAAGACCAGTAAAATAGAGAAAGACATATTATTTACGCGAACGCACCAGATTACAGACCAGTAAAGAATAAAATGATAACGGAGGAGACGTATGGCATTAAAAAAGAAACCGGTTACCGGCATGAAAGATATCCTGCCCGCAGAGATGGCGGTACGGGAATATGTAATGAATCAGATTCGTGAGACATACCGTGGATTCGATTTACTTCCATTGAGACCCCGTGTGTGGAACATATTGAAAACCTGACGAGCAAGCAGGGCGGCGACAACGAAAAGCTGATCTTCAAGATTATGAAGCGCGGGACAAGCTGCGCCTCGATACCGCGGAGACGGAGAACGATCTGGCAGACAGCGGTCTTCGCTATGATTTAACCGTACCGTTATGCCGCTATTATGCCAATAACGCGGCGTCGCTTCCGGCGCCGTTTAAGGCACTTCAGATGGGCAGCGTATGGAGAGCGGACAAGCCTCAGAGAGGAAGGTTCCGCCAGTTTGTCAGTGTGACATTGATATTTTGGGCGATCCCAGCAGATTAGCAGAGATTGAACTGATTCTTGCGACCACCACGCTGCTCGGTAAAGTTGGCTTCAAGGGATACCACGTCCGCATCAATGACAGAAATATCTTAAAGGGTATGGCTGCTTACTGCGGATTCCCGGAGGAATCCTTTGACCAGGTATTTATTATTCTGGATAAGATGGATAAGATCGGCATGGAAGGCGTTGCTTCTGAACTTTCCGAGCCGGATACGAAAAGGACAAGATCGACCGGTATCTGGCGCTGTTTGGTTCGGTGACACCGGATGCGGCGGGGGTCCGTTCTCTCGGAGAGACGTTAAAGGATGTAATGGAACCGGAAAAGGCGGAAAATCTGGCTGCTATCATGGACAGCGTAAATAGCATCGCCACCAGCCAGTTCGACATTATATTCGATCCGACACTGGTGCGCGGAATGTCCTACTATACCGGAACAATCTATGAGATCCAGGTGGATGGATTCCCGGGATCTGTCGGCGGCGGCGGCCGTTACGATAAGATGATCGGCAAATTTACCGGCATGGAGACACCGGCCTGCGGATTCTCCATTGGGTTCGAGAGAATCATTACCATCCTGATGGAAGAGGGATTTACGATTCCTGGAAGCACGGAGAAGAAAGCATTCCCTGATTGAGAAGGGAGTCAGCGCTGAAGTCATGACGGCGGCGATTAAAGAGGCCATGGACGAGCGGGCCAGGGGCGTTTCCGTTCTCTTTCCCAAATGAACAAAAATAAGAAGTTCCAGAAGGAAAAACCTTCAGAAAGAGGGCTATACCGAGTTTAAAGAATTTTACAGAGAAGGCTTAAAATAAAAGCCTGTTTCAAGAGAAACAAGGAGGCATATTATGGCAGAATCAATGCTGGGACTGAAAAGATCCCATAGATGTACAGAGGTTACGAGCAGTAATGCCGGTGAGACCGTCACCGTTATGGGCTGGGTGCAGAAGAGCAGAAATAAAGGCGGAATTATTTTCGTAGATTTAAGAGACCGTTCCGGTATTCTGCAGATTATCTTTGAAGAGAGCGACTGTGGTGCAGAGAGCTTTGCAAAGGCTGAAAAGCTGAGAAGCGAATTTGTTATCGCCGTGACCGGACACGTGGAGAAGCGTGCAGGCGGAGTGAACGAGAATCTTGCTACCGGTGATATCGAGGTCAGAGCAGAGTCTTCGCATTTTTCGGAGTCCGAGACACCGCCATTCCCGATTGAGGAGAACAGCAAGACGAAGGAAGAGCTTCGTTTAAAATACCGTTATCTCGATTTGAGAAGACCGGATATCAGAGAAATATCATGGTCAGAAGCCAGGCCGCCATCATCACGAGAGCATTTCTGGCAGAGGAAGGTTTCTTTGAGATTGAGACCCCGACCCTAATCAAGAGCACACCGGAAGGCGCACGCGACTATCTTGTACCGAGCCGTGTTCATCCGGGTTCATTCTACGCGCTTCCGCAGTCTCCGCAGTTATTTAAGCAGCTGCTCATGTGCTCCGGCTATGACCGTTATTTCCAGCTGGCCAGATGCTACCGCGATGAAGACTTGCGTGCCGACAGACAGCCGGAATTTACGCAGATCGATATGGAGCTGTCCTTCGTGGATGTGGAAGACGTCCTTGATGTAAATGAGAGACTGTTAAAGAGATTATTTAAGGAAATCTGTAATTTCGATCTGGAGCTTCCGATTCCGAGAATGACATGGCGCGAGGCGATGGACCGATTCGGTTCCGATAAGCCTGATATGCGTTTTGGCATGGAACTGAAGAATGTGTCCGATGTGGTCCGCGGCTGCGAATTTGCCGTATTTAAAATGCCCTGGAAGCAGACGGTTCCGTGCGCGGTATCAATGCAGACGGCCAGGAGCCATGCCTCGTAAGAAGATCGACGCCCTGGTGGAATTCGCAAAGGCTTCGGTGCAAAGGGACTGGCTTACATTGCCATAGCTGAGGATGGCACTTACAAGTCCTCCTTTGCAAAATTCATGACAGAGGATGAGACTTCACGCATTAGTGGAAGCTATGGCTGGAAAGCCGGGAGATTTGCTTTCTTTGCGGCCGACAAAGATAAAGTGGTATTTGACGTATTAGGAAATTTAAGACTGGAACTGGCAAGACAGCAGGATTTGCTGAAAAAGGATGACTTCAAGTTCTTATGGGTAACCGAATTCCCGCTTCTTGAGTATTCCGAGGAACAGGGACGTTTCGTTGCCATGCACCATCCATTTACCATGCCGATGGACGAAGACTGGCATTTAATCGACAGCGATCCGGGGGCAGTGCGTGCAAAAGCCTACGATATCGTCCTGAACGGTACCGAGATGGGCGGCGGCTCTGTCCGTATCCATCAGGGAGACATCCAGTCCAAGATGTTCGAGGTCCTGGGTCTTTACCCCGGAGCAGGCGCAGGAACAGTTCGGATTCCTGCTTGACGCATTCAAATACGGAGTTCCGCCTCACGCAGGTCTGGCTTACGGCCTCGACCGCATGATCATGCTTATGGTAGGTGCTGACAGCATCCGCGACGTAATCGCATTCCCGAAGGTGAAGGATGCCTCCGACATGATGACAGAGGCTCCGGCTCCGGTTGATGAAAAAGCAGCTGGAGGAACTGGGGATTGAGGTTTCAGAGACAGAAGAATGAGAGACATAAAAAAATAGCAGAATAAAGAGAGCAGATATAGATACAGACAGCCCGCATCTCGCGCCGGTAATGGCGCCAGGATGCGGGCTATTATTTGTTAATCCAGGTTATTTATACGAGATACATTGCGTTGGTAGCGATGAAAAGCCATGTGAACAGGAACGTATTGACGAAAGTGCTGAGATAAATCTTGCCTGTTCTGACGTAACACCAATGAGTAACGATACCAAAACAGGGAGAACAGGAAGCATATAAAGATTGGCGCAAAAGGCAAAGCGCCCCCAGTGAAACATGGCATTTCCTGTTAAGGGAAAGCTTGAAAAATTCAGAAGCAGAAGGGCAGCGAAACCTGCGGTATTGAAGAAAACGCAGTTAAATAAAGGATTTAAGTGCCCTGTCTTAAAAATACAGATATTTTATCTGGAACATCCCGGTGCAGAAAAAATAAATCATAAATACAGGAAAATAGGAGCAGGCACTAATGCTTTACGCGGATTAAAAGTCGAAAAATTTGTGCAAAACAGACTTATATTTGTTCCAAACAACCATTTGACAGTTAAGTTGCATGCATAGCAAAGAGGCAAATACGCAGGCAGCCTGCAAAAAGGCCTTTAAAATGCCTCCAAATCGTTCATTTAAAAGTACAGATAATGCTACCGCCGGCTGAACTCTCCGATCCAGTAAACGAATAAAGAGGAGACAGAGGCATGAGATAAAGGCAGCCCTAAATGGCCAGTCCATTGAATCGGACTGTGAAAAAAGCATGGTAGGTTCCAGAATCTTTTTCCCAAGCACATAGAGGGGAATATAAGCGGCGCCGCCCAGAATCGGGCTTAACCATAGTAAGGATACTGAAAAAAACTGCCTTTTTTTCCAATGAAGCATCGGATTCCGAAAATTGGAATTGATCCGGCTCGTGTGCAGGAGCGCTGATAATACTGCAAACAAAAGATAAAACAGCCCGAATAAGCTTATTGCCTTACCGAGCATGGCAAAAGAGGCCAAATCTGAGGAAGCGGCCTGACTGCTGGAGTTCCATAGTTCTCCTGAAGGTATCCACGATCCGCTCTATGACTTCAAAGCTGAAATGATATCCAAAATTGGTAGTGTTGGGCCAGATATGCTGTTTTCGTATAGGAATTCTGCTGGTTTTTGTAAGTGATGCCATTTTCAACAGGACCTTCAAGGGAGAAAAATAGCCTGAAGCATAGGAGATTCCAGATCCTTACCGGGATTAATCGTATATTCTCCGTATTTGGCGAAAAAATCCAGGTACAGTGAAAATCTTTTGTCACCTGTCATGATCTCTCCGGAACCATTCAAATTAATAAAATCGCCGCAGATAAGAGAACGAACAAGTTCAGGTACTGCAGCAGCCTGGCATAGATAGGAACCTCCAAGTGTATGTCCTTCCATGCCGATTCGGCTGCTGTCTACGAAACTCAGTTCCGCAGTATATGTGAGAATGGAATCCGCCCCCATCGTATCTGTCGCGGCAATATCAGAAGTTCCATGCTTATATGGATTAAATGTAACGACAACGTATCCATTTCTTGCCAGCTCTTGTGTTGACTGCCTCATGCATGATATATTCATTGTTTCCTCCTGAGCAGGTGATCACTGCAGGTGGGAGTGGTACTGCTGGCATCTTTAGGGATGTACATAGTGCCGTTTATCTTCATTCCGTCTTTGGTTATGTACTGGAAATCCTGTATTTTTATCTGAAACCAGGAAGTACTCACTGCATGGGCAAACAGCATTCCTGTAAATACGAGAACCAGCGCGAGTATAAGTTTACGGCAGATATGGTTTCTCATTGCGAATCTCCTTTCATATCCCGGTATTGTCCAGGAGTAACACCGTAATATTTTTTGAAAACCCTGTAAAAGTAGTTTACACTGGAATAACCGGCAAGGCTGTAAATGTCAGTAACCGGTATGTCTGTCTCAAGAAGCAGGGAAACTGCTGCTTTCATCCGGTACTGTGTCAGCCTTTCTATGATATTGGTTCCTGTCAAATCTTTATAAAGCTTACTGATATAGGTATTGGATAAATTTAGATCTGTGGCAATCTGCAGAACACCGTAATCACAATTCTGGTATTCTTTTCGATCAGCCGCTCTACCTCATCGATGTAGCCCCTGTTGTCTCTGCTGGTCTGCATGTTCATACTTTTTTAATAAACTGTACGGTCTGAAGAAGCAGACGCATCGATTTCCTCTGTAGTTTCACAATTATCAAATATCAGATGCTCACGCATGGCTTCGTGGTATGCCATTTTTTTTACTGTTTTCCAGAACCAGAAGATCCTGTTCCAACTGACTTCTCACGGAAAGCAGTGCAGTTTGGTAGGCGAGCCAGTCTCCGGTATACTGCTTGAGGAGATTGGAAAATGCATCTGGCTGCTCCAGACTTCCGTGAATTAAATGGTCATTCAGCTTTTTAGTTCTTCTATAAACTCTGATTGAGAAAATAACATGGCGTCAGATTCCGCCTGAATTTGAATCAGACTGTTCCAGCCGGTAAAAGGCGTTGGTGTATACCCTGCATGCATTCTTTGTAAATAATATCCAGATGCTCAATCGTTACAGATTCTGGTTGAGAGACAATTGTTACTGTAAATCCCTGTAGCCTGAAGGATTTTTTGATTGTGCTGATATGAAAAGTCTTTTGGAGAGTCTCTTTACCAGTTTCAGGTTTTGTGTTATAGATGACAATAACATATTTTCGGTCAGGACTTATGATTGTAATCTCCCGGTAAAAAGTTCTTGCATCTCATCAGTAATAATGGCCTCTACAGTGCTCAGAAGTTCAAGCTGCTGAGATGGTGTTTTCTGAAAGAGAATTCTGTAACGGTCAATAAAGACCAAACTCAGTCCCAAAGGAGTTAAAAAGATCCAGAGGCAGATATTCCTTCAACGGTAAGTGGGACAGCTCACATTCTGATTTGCCGTATACACAGAGTTCATATAAAAATTTTTTGATTAATTCTGTTTTGGCCGCCTTTTTCAGCTGCTGATAAATCTTCATTTTCATCCATGATCATTTTACGGGCCGATAAGCCAGAACACAGCTGAAAAGAAGCTGACTGAAAAGATAATCAGAGCGATGGAAACGGCATTGGCCACAAAACGGTAGAACTCTGAATCAAAGTATGCTTTCCTTCATATCAGCACTTAGAATGAGGCTGATTACGACTGCAAAAAACCAGGATGCAGAGAGATGAAAAAAGAGCAAATGGAAGAAAGACTTTTTAAATAGGCATGATGGTGCTTTTTTCTACGTTTCAAATACATTCCCCCTCCATAAGATCTCCAGTATAGTGTAATCAATTATGATATTTTAGACAAGTGGTGACGGCAAAGAAGAGAAAAAAGATAATAAAACTAAATTTGTACAATCGATAAAAAGAAATTTGGTTAAGCCAGATCAGATATGTGGAATGGACACCGGCATTTGACTGTGGTTGACTGAATACATCGGGTTCGGCATTTACACCGGCCTGTAAAAATTATTCATTTATGAGGAGGTTCACTATGAAACGGTGGAACAAAAGGTTGGTTATGCTGGCGCGGCGATTCTGCTTATGACAGCGGGAACGTCTTAAACGTGGCCATCAGTACCAATGGGGGAAATGTCAAGGTACGCAGAGTTACTTATTCCGATAGCTACGGAAATATGGTAAGCGGTATTCTCTATATTCCGCGTACTGCAACCAGGGAAACGCCGGCACCGGCAGTGCTCACGAATCATGGCGGTGGTGCATCCGCCGAAGCACAGAGTTCTTATAATGTGGAACTCGCAAGAAGAGGATATGTGGTACTGTCATGGGATGCGTCGAATTCGGGAAGTTCAGAGGCAAGTCCGGATGAAACACACGGTGGAGAGGCGTCCTACGCATTTTTACAATCTGTAGATTATGTACAGAAGGATCAGCTGATTACATCAGGCCATTCTATGGGCGGCGTCTATTCTTTATGGTTGCGGGGAATCATCCGGATCATGTAAAGGCTGAAATAGCAGTTGGAATGAATCCGGGTATGAATGACACGGAAAATTTTCATACCAATTATGTCTGTATAATTGGAAAACATGATGAAAGCAATCTGGTTCGAAGTGACGGAAATATTTTGAATACGGCACATAACGAACTGTACCACAACTTTTTTGGCCTTTCCGATGATGAAACTCTGGAAGTCGGAACACTGTACGGAAGTTTTGAGGAGGGTACTGCAAGAATTTTTACATGCCGAACAGCTCTCATGCCGGCGCTATGGTCAATCGTGAGCTGCTTGCGCAATACCTGGAAACTGTAATGACAGCAACGACAGCTCCTAATCCGATCACTGCCTCTGATCAGGTATGGATGTTCAAGGATATAGGAATGATAATTCAATTTTTCCGGGGCTGATTCTGCTGCTGTTTGCGTCAGCTTCTCTGCTCCTGTGTACGAAACTGTTTTCAGCACTGATTCTGCCGGCCCGCAGACCGGTAGGATTTCAGAGAAACAGTTTGATGTGGTGGATTTCTATTCTTCTTTTACTGTTTTTGCCTGCAGTATTGTTTATACCAGGTACTACACTGGCACAAAAATTTGATGTGACGAGCATATTAAAGCTGGATAATACGGCAAATGGTTTTGCTCTCTGAGTCTGGTAACTGCCTGTATCGTATTACTCCTTTTTTGCTTTACCATTATCTGTACGGAAAGAAAGTAGGAGGCAATTTAATGACTTATGGCCTCTCTACGGCAGAAAAACGAAAATAGGGTACATATTGCCTATATTTTAAAAAGCACTTTTGTTTGCCTGCTGTATAGTCGGAATTACTTATGCGGCGTATCTGCTTATGTATTATATTACAGGAGGAGATATTCATATATGGCTGGCGTCAATTCGACCGGTTACATATATCAGAATGCCGTATTATCCGGTCTACTTCTTCCTGCAGATTCCATTCTTCCTGTTTTCAACGCTGGCAGGAAGAAGCATCAGCAAATAACGGAGAAAGAACAAAAAGGTTCCGGTATGCGCAATTCCATGATATTAAGCCTTTTTGTTCGGGTACTCGGACTTGGTCTGCTGTTCCTTGTATTTAATATTGTATTCCGTACGACAGGAACCGTACTGTTCCCAAAGAACAGAGGCTACATCTATGCCGGTGCAATTTTTCAATGATACCTGCATTTGCGGTCAGCAATACCATTAACTGTTACATAACCAATAAAACCAACAGTATTTATGCAGGTCTTTTCTCGGCGGTTATGTGGTCTACGTGGATTATGACAGCAGACCAATGCAATTGCATAGAAAAAGAAACAGCTATACAGGAAAAAAATAAGAAAACAATACCCATATTTTACATTTATCTGTTATAATAAGCTTAAAGGTAAAAAATGTAAAAGGAGGCTTTAAGAAATGAAAAGAAGCGGAAAAAGAAGGTTCCTGTCCCTGTGGCTCGCGCTGCTGATGGTGCTGTCTCTGACCACCGGCATGTCGTTTACTGCAGCGGCGGCAGACCACGACATCGTTGTGCTGTATACCAACGATGTCCACTGCGGCGTTGATGACAACATCGGATATGCCGGGCTGGCGCTGTATAAGAAGCAGATGCTTGAGCAGACACCGTACGTTGTCCTTGTTGACGCCGGCGATGCCATTCAGGGCGCGCCGATCGGAACGCTTTCCGATGGTGGCTACCTAATCGATATCATGAATAAGGTTGGCTATGACTTTTTGCCATACCTGGAAACCATGAATTCGATTACGGCATGCCACGTTTCCTGGAACTGGCGGGGAAACTGAGCTGCGGCTACTATTCCAGTAACTTCATGGACCTGCGGACAGGACAGACCGTATTCGCACCGTACAAGATGATGACATACGGAGATACGAAGGTTGCCCTGGTGGGCGCCAGCACACCGGAAAGCTTTACGAAATCCACTCCGGCGTATTTCCAGGATGCAAACGGAAACTATATCTACAGTTTCTGTGAAGATGAGAGCGGACAAGCTCTATGACCAGATTCAGTCCAGTGTGAATGCGGCAAGGGCAGATGGAGCCAATTACGTGATTCTCGTCGGCCATCTGGGGTGAATGGAACCACGGGCGCTGGTCTTCTGACAGTGTCATTAAGAATACCAACGGGATTGATGCCGTAATCGACGGCCATTCACACGAGACGGTTCCATCAAAGGTTGTGAAGAACAAAGATGGTAAGATATTATACTTACTCAGACCGGTACGAAGCTTCAGGATATCGGAAAGATGACGATTAAAAAGACGGAACGATCACAACAGAACTGATCTCCAAGGTAGAGGCAGGAGGCGCTTCCAGGGGATATACGGTGAAATCCGGAGATTCCTTAAGCAGATTGCAAAGAGAGAGCTGGGCTCCTATAACCGCTGGAGAGAGATTTACGATGCCAACAGAGATAAGATTAAAAATCTGATATGCTGACGATCGGCATGCACTCACTCTTCCTGGCGGAAGTGCTGTCACGGAGGACGGAAAAATGTGGACTATGACACCGATCAGTTCATCAAAGGAATTCAGGCGCAGTACAATGAGACGTTAAAAGGCAGTACTGGGGCACAGTGATGTAGATTTGACCGTCAATGATCCGGCGACGGGAGAGCGTGCCGTGAGAAGTGCCGAGACGAATCTGGGCGACCTGACCGCAGATGCATACCGCTTCGTACTGGGAGCCGATATAGGCTTATCCAACGGCGGAGGCATCCGGGCCAACATAGCGGCAGGCAATATTACATACAATGACACACTGGCTGTATTCCCATACGGCAACATGGGATGTGTCGTGGAAGTGAAAGGGCCAGCAGATTAAAGACGCTCTGGAGATGGCTTCCAGAAACTGCCCGGATGAAAACGGCGGCTTCCTTCAGGTATCAGGACTATCCTATACCATCGATACGTCTGTTCCGACTACGGTTCAGACCGATGAAAAGGGGAACTTATAAAAGTTGGAGGCGCTTACCGCGTAACCGATATCAAGGTAGGGGCGGAAGCCCTGGATGTAAACAGGACCTACACAGTCGCTTCCCACAACTATATGCTGAAATGGCGGCGACGGAATGACCATGTTTGCCGGTGCGAATATTACCAGGGACGAGGTTATGACGGATGTGGACATTCTCCCGCATACATCAATACCAATCTGGGCGGTAATGTAGGCGCTGATTACGGTGACCCGCACGGCCAGGGACGAATTACAGTGAAATAGCTTATAGAAGCATGTACAGAAAAGGGACTGCCTCACAATTCGTGAGCAGTCCTTTTCCCTTGCCTGCAATCAGGCTGTTTCTCATCTCCTGGCCTCTTATTCCTATTCCTCTTCCCGGATCTCTTCCGCCAGCTCCCGCACCTTATCCCAGTCCAGGATTCGTACGCCCTTCGGCACGCGTTCCAGAATCTGTTCTTCACACATGGTGGAGATTAAATGCATCAGGTGACGATAGGAAATCGTTAAGTACTCCGCAATCTCGGTGTATTTCACGGACAGCAGTCCGCCGTTCTGGAGAAGAAGCAGACAGGCGGCAAAATTGTTGCGGCTGGGATAGGCGGGTCAGGCTCATGTATTTCCGATTCTGGGTGACGTTCTGTTTTAACGCCATACTGCAGCAGAATCTCAGAAACCGTGCATCCTGAAGAAGGCCGGCACGGCAACCCCTCGTATCAATTTCGATAAAGCGGCACTTTGTCTGTGCCACCAGGGATAGGGGCGTTTGTTCTCCTCAAACAGCTCCGGTACGCCGAAAAGACTGAACGGCGTAAAGAAATTAATGAGCGACTGCCGGCCGTTTTTGTGAAAGCCATACAGTTTTGCCGTCCCCTGAACCAGATAGAGAATTCTTGTCAGCTGATCCGTGTTGCGGATAATGTATTCGCCTTTTTCGTACTCTGTGACACGGATATGGGGACGGATATCAAAGGAAAAATGGCTGTCAAAGTCATGTTCTTTCAAAATCCGGTCGGTTACAGCCGGACTCTCTGCGTTCTTCATGGAACACCTCTGAAATTCATAAAAATGTGAGAAATCTCATATTCTTTTCTTCCTTTATTATATACTAAGTTCACAAATTTAATATGAATAGTTGTATAGGAGTACTGAAGTGTATAAAAAATTGATTTCAGGGTACGCCGCCCTACGGAAATTATCTGACCATGTTCCAGAATGAACAGGCGCATTTCGCCCGGCTCGCAGACGCGTTTGATATGACCGTCTCCGAATCGCGTACAGGGAATCTGGAGCAGTTTGTAAAAAGAAATGGATCTGGCCACATTGAACTCTCTGTGGTACCCGGAAGAAAGAATCTGGGGTGGACAGCGAGGATGTTTCCGCTTACAGCGAGATATCCCGGCCGTTTTTATGATCTTTCCCTACATCGATCCGACCGACGGGGATGAGGCTCTTTACGAGATCGACCGATGCCGAGGGACCGGTGGGATATCCGGGGAGTGAGCATAGAGCCGACCTATCAGCCGAAGCCCTACGCGTTTGATGATCCGGTTGCATACCCCATGTATGAAAACTGGGAGAGGATCTTGCCTCTGTTTGTAGCTACAGTGCCAAGCTCCTTCCGTGGTGGATCCGGATACGGTGCGCCAGCTGGGGCGCTACTTCACCGGTTTCCGGATTTTGAAAAATCATCGTGGGCCATGGGGGATGGCCGTGGCATTTAGGTAATGGCCATGGCGTTTAATTCGCCCAATATTTACATTGTTCCGGATATGTATGGATTAACCGGGCGGGAAGCAGGATTATATTAAAGCGGCCAATACGCTGATGAAACACCAGATGCTGTTTGGTACGGCCTATCCCATTCTCAATATCATGGATACTGCCAGGTTTTACGAAAATTGCGGTTTAAAAGAATCTGTAATGCCGGATTTCTTTTTACAATAATGTAGCGAAGCTGCTAAACTTTAGCACACCTGGCTGTACAGCCACCACCAAACACACAAAAAGAGAACGCAACATGAAAAAAGTATTATCTATCGGACTGTCAATCTGTATGGCAGCACTGTTCGGATGCTCAGCCGGAGCGGGAAAAGACACGGCTTCGCAGACAACTGTTTCCGCGGAAACGGACACAAAAGGAAGACAGGACGGAAGAGACAAGGGCCGAAAAAAAACCGAGACAGAGGACACCACAGCGGCGGCGAAGGAGAGCTCCATCGACGGCTACGTATACGACGGCGATCCGATTGAGATTCATTGGGGGACATCAACAGCCAGTTTCCATTAAATCTGGCTTACAATCTGGGATATTTGCAGGAAGAATTTGAGGGAAGCAATGTGACCTTTACTATGGACTATTTTCCAGAATGGACCGGCCATCTCCGAGGCATTTGCTTCCGGTGATCTGGATTTCGCAGAATTTGGCGAGTAGGCGGCAATTGCTGGTATTTCCGCAGAGTACGGTTATAAGATTATCGGCCGCAACTGCGATACGGAAACCATGTATCCGCTGGTGGCAGATATAGATATCACGGATGCTGAGGGTCTTAAGGGGGCGAAGATAGCCGTCTCTGTGGGAACCAGCGCCCACTATCTGCTGTTAACATACTTACATTCCATGGGACTTACCGAGGAGGACATCGAACTGGTCAACACCAACGACACGGTGACACTTCTCGCTTCAGGCGAAGTACAG
>VOFH01000840.1_pt1 | contig 14001 bp, 26 predicted proteins | sample 5384091 | NCBI WGS metagenome assembly VOFH01 (sample SAMN12384727, study PRJNA508395) | human gut metagenome | isolation source: healthy gut G | host: Homo sapiens
CTCAGGTAGATAGGCAACTAGGTCTAAGTCCAGGATACTGGATTTCACAAAGGCAGATAGCGCAATAAAGCAGGTCATGCCAAGGACAAGTTCTCCTGCGATTTTTTCCATCAAGCAGCATGGTCCGCTCATCTTTTACAATTGGTTCTTTCTTTTGTTTCATATGTTTCCTCTTTCTATTGTTAAAGCTGTTGTTCCCAGAACAGTTGGTCCAGCGTCTTATCAAGGTCTTACAAATGGCAAGGCAGAGACTGAGGGTTGGGTTGTACTTTCCCTGCCTCAATCAGACCAATGGTCTGGCGTGTCACCCCAATGGCATCTGCAAGATCCCCCCTGGGTCATATCATGCTCGACCCGGGCCATTTTTAATTTGAGATTTTTCGCCACATGTTTTTCCTTTCTTGTTTTTATAGCTCTATTATACACTATATTTTCTATTTTTTGCAATATATATCTTGCATTTTGCAAAAAATATTTTGATCCCAGAGTCCACCAAAAAAAGAAAGCCTGGTTTCCCAGGCTTTCTTAGTTTCCTCTTCAATTTTGTTAGAAATGACTGTAGGATATATGATACTCCCCATCCTAATCCAGCACCCAGTATGACCGTGAGGATAAACCAAGTGATGGTCGCTAGATCTGGTGATACCATCACCCGATTGACATAGTCTATCGATTTACCACGATCCAGTAACATGCGGTAACTGGCTGGATAGAACCACATCATAAGAATGGGCCCTGTTGTCGCAAAGGCAAAAATAACAAAAAACAAGGCATTTCGTAAATTCGAGCGAAAACGACCACTTGAGGCGACCATCTCCGCAAAACTTCCGGCGATCAAGGCTGGAATAAAGGCCCCTGCACCATGACGCGAAAAGAGGAAGAAGGATCCGATCACGCAGCCAACTATAAAGATAGATCCAACTCCTTTTATTTTTTCTAGATAATAGCGGTAGATGGTCCCGCCAAACAGGGCTGAAAAGGCAGGAGCATAAAACATATTTCCTTGGTGATCCACCAGGTTTCCAACCAAGACCCCCCAGTCCAAGCGCAAGAAAATAGAGGAAAGACGAATGCTACAACTTGTTTCATCTGATTCACATTTATTCTATTCATTGGACACTGATCCTAACGATGGCTAATTTTCTTTGAAAGGAAGTCCCCGATAAATTGGACCAGAACGATCAGAATGAGAATCAACAAGGTCGCCACAAAGATGACATCATTGTTAAACATGTTTTTCCTGTAGTTGATGGCCAAGGTTCCTAATCCTCCTGCACCAACGGCACCAGCCATGGCGGTTTCCCCGAGTAAGGAAATGATGGTCACGGTTGTTACACGGATCAAATCTGGAAGCCCTTCACGAAGGTAGACACCAACAATATCCCAGAAGGTTGCCCCACTAGCTTGCGCTGCTTCAATCACACCTCCATCCAATTCGGACAAGACCACTTGGACTTGGCGGGCAAAGAATGGAAAGACAGCCAAAGACAGCGGAACAAGGGCTGCTGTAGGACCGATGGTATTTTTCAAGAGCAAGTAGGTCAAAGGATTAATAAAGGCCAACAAGATAATGAAGGGAATGGCGCGGAACAAAGGAAGTAATCTTGTCCAAAATATGAAAGACAATTCTATTTTCGATGACGCCACCTGGACGGGTCAAGACCAATAAAAAGCCCTGTCACTAAACCTAAAAATCCACCAATAATGAAGGAAATAACGGTCATATAAAGGGTCAGGTAAATAGCGGTTCCCCAACCATACTGGCCAGACCACCCTAATTTATAGACATTTGGTAAATATGTTTGAATTAACTGGATCATGCTTTTCTCCCATCTTTTACAATAGTCACGGAAACTCCTGCATTTTCTAACTCAGCTTTGGCCGTTTCCAGATTTTGATTTTCACCTGATAAGATGACCACCAATTCTCCAACAGGCGTCTTATCAAGGATCTCGATGTTCCCAAATAAAATGTTGGCAGATACTTGGTACTGCTTGTAAATATCATTGATGATGGCTGTATCTGTCACAGAACCTGCATACTTAAGATGCGCTAGAACCGAATCATCTGGTAAGTTCTTAACAATCGCTTGTTGGTTGATTTTCACCATGGCTTCATCGATTCCTGTTGCAACAGTGATAAAGTCTTGCGTCAAGGCATTTTTCGGATTTGAGAAGATATCTAAAACAGACCCTTCTTCAATCAGTTCGCCATTTTGCATGACAGCTACCCGATTGGCAATATCTTTGACAATTTGCATCTCATGGGTGATCAAGACAATGGTTAAACCAAGTTTTTTGTTTAACTCTTGCAACAAAGCTAGAATTTGTTTGGTCGTCTTTGGATCCAAGGCTGAAGTTGACTCATCTGAGATCAAAATTTTTGGATCGTTGGCAAGGGCACGCGCAATCGCTACCCGCTGCTTTTGACCACCAGACAATTGTGCTGGGTAATTCTCTGCACGGTCAGCTAGACCGACTAGTTCCAACAATTTCGCTACTTTCTCATTCTTTTGTTCTTTGTTCAATTTAGAATGTTTAAGAGCAAAGGCTACATTTTCTGCGACAGTCATTTGAGCCATCAAGTTGAAGTGTTGGAAAATCATTCCGATATCCCGACGTTTCTCCCGAAGGGCAGCCGGTTTTAGGGTCACCTGATCTTGATAAATCACATCTCCATCCACAGTGATGGTTCCGGCGCTAGGCACTTGCAAGAGATTGATCACCCGAACCAAGGTCGATTTCCCGGCTCCAGAATACCCTACAATCCCATAAATATCACCTTCATTAATATGAATGGTCACATCTTTGACGGCTTGGATCTGACGTTTCTTTTGCTGGAAGGTCACATCAATGTGGTCCAGCTGAATCATTGCTTTACTCATAACTTGCTATTAACTCCTTTATCAATTCAATATGGGTGTAATAATCGGCGATTTTCACATTTTCATCGCCCCCATGGTCACGGCTATTGGCATTACCAATTCCGAAGGCTGCCATAGGTACCTGCAAAGCCTCAAATACTGTATGCATTGGTCCTGTTCCCGCTGTTGTTGGAAGAACTGAAACCCCTTCTCTATAGAAATCTTTGGCCAGCCGAATGACATTTAAAATCGATGGGGCACTCATATCACTTCGGTAACTCATTTCACCGAGAGTATAGACCAATTCGACCTGATCATAGCCATTTTTCTTCAATTGCTGATTGATCTTTTCTAAGACATCCTTGGGATCCAGTCCAGGAACCAAACGCACCTCCATCTTGGCACGCGCCTCTGCTGGAAGAATCGTTTTAACACCTTGGCCTTGGTAACCAGAGCCAAAACCTTCAATATTCAGGGCTGGTTCAAAATAGAAACGGCGCAGGAATTCTTTTCGGTCTTCCTTCAAGATTGGGAAGGGTTAGACCATAGGTTTCCGCAACATCTTCTGGGCCTTTGTTGGCATATTGTTCAATCAAAGCGAGCTCGCGTTCATTGGGTTCTTGAATCTGATCGTAAATCCCATCCACCAAGATTCGACCTTCTTTGTCACGAAGACTGGCGATGGCATTTAACAAATACCAGGAAGCAGAGTCTACCACACCGCCATAGCTGGAATGGATATCCACTTCTGCACTCTTCACCACCATATCAAATGTGACGATCCTTTGCTACCACCGGAAATTTCCAACTGACCCTGATTATTTCGGGTACCTTGTTTCCCAGACTAAGAGGTCTGCCCCACGCAAGTGTTTCTTGTGTTTGGCCAAGTATTTATCCAAGTCAGTCGATGCAGACTCCTCTGCCCCTTCGATGATAAAGGTGATATTGACTGGCAAATCGCCACTTTCACGAATGTATTTTCGAAGAGCTGTGAGACGAGCTGTGATATGCCCCTTGTCATCATCAACCCCTCGACCGTACATGGTCCCATAATGAACTGATAAGGTAAAAAGGGTCTCCCGTCAAGGTTGGTCTCCATCAGCTGGTACCGTATCATAGTGGTTATAAAAAATGATGGTTTTGGCTTCAGGATTTGGCGAGAAAAATTTGGCAATCACAAAAGGTGCTGTATAGCTATCATCAACTTCGACTTTGGCTCCTGCAGCTGTAAAAATTTCCCCCAAATAGTTGGCTACTTCCTTGAGACCAACTTGTTGGGCAAAGATGGATTTTTTGAAATCAAGGTTCGTAACACTTCAAAATAATGTTGTGCGACCTCATCATTTTCAAATTTACGGATTTGTTCCGCTTCTGTTGCAAAAGGCATGCATTCCTCCTAATACACGATAAGAGGTAGAGAATTGCTTCTCCACCTCCTTCATACACTTGAGATCGAATCTTAAAAGACTGGTTGGTCCATTCCTTCTGAAGATTCTTCGATCACTTTCTTCACATTGTCTTTGTGATAGGCTTTGATGATTTCTTTAATTGCTTTTGCTTTATCAGATTTTTTCCCAATCTTTCTTAGCAGCAATCAAGTTGTACCATTGTTTTGAGTTGTTGTCTTTCTTTTCAACATAGATAGCTTTTTTTGAAATCAACGCCTGCTTCACGAACGAAGGTATTGTTGATGACTGCAGCATCTACTGATGGAAGAGCAGATGGTGTTTGTGAAGCATCCAATTCAGAAATCTTCAAATCTTTTGAATTTTCTTTGATGTTTGACACGTTAGCCAATTGTCCATCCTTAGTATCCAATTTAATCAAACCTGCTGATTGCAAGACATACAAGGCACGGCTTTCATTTGTTGGGTCATTTGGTACAGCGATTGTTCCACCTTTAGGAATTTCTTTAATTGAAGTGTATTTGTTTTTACCGTTTTCTGTACCAGAGTAAAGACGGATTGGAGCGATGTACGTATCTGCTACTGCAACAAGGGCCTTGTCGTTTTAGAATTCCAGTTATCCAAGAAGTTGTGGTGTTGGAAAGCATTGATATCTACACTACCATCTTTTACAGCCACGTTTGGTTGTGAGTAATCTGTAAATTGAGTGAATTCCAATTTGATTCCTGTTTTAGCGTCATCCAAGTTCTTTTGAACTTGATCCCAACGAGCTTTTTCAGTGTCGCTCAAAGTCATAACACCCACTTTTACAGTTGTTTCGCCATCTTTGCTAGATGATTTTGAAGAACCACATGCTGCAAGAGCAACTGTTGCGACAGCTGCAAGAGCTGTTAAACCAAGAATTTTTTCAATTTCATTTTAAAATCTCCTTTAATTAAATATTATTCTTTAATATCTTTTGCTTCTGGTAGATAAACTCCACCAAAGTATTTTTTTAGACAGTTTTCAAGGGTTCCATTGTCATAGAGTTCCTTGATACGTTTGTTGACAAATTTTTGAAGGTCTTTATCTTCCTTTTGCAATAATTGGATACACATAAGGTTGTTGATCGCTTGGAAGCTCGATAACCTTCAGGTTGTCATAGCCTTGATCACGAATGATGGTATCCACTGAGATCCGTTCGAAAATCTTGTAATCTGTACGACCATCCGCTAGATTAGCCATGATGGTTTGAATGGTTCCATCTGTGTATTGCAAGTCAGTTGGATTATCTGAATGTTTTTTATTGTAATCTTCTAATTGTTTAGCAGTAGATGTTCTTGAACGACTTCTGTTTTCTTGCCACCCAATATCATCCAACGATTTAATAGAAGAATCTTTTGGTACGACCAACACGAGTGGATTACGAGCATATGGATTTGGATAGAGGTATTTTTCTTCCCGCTCTTTTGAGTAACTAATGTTGTTGGCACCGATTTGGAAACGGTCACTATCTAATCCAGCAAAGACTGAAGACCACTCTGTCTTGTTAAAGTTCACTTCGTATTTATCTGAACCTTTAAAGATTTCACGCAATACTTCGATTTCATAACCGGTTAGCTTGCCGTCTTTTTCTTCGTAAGAGAATGGTTTGGTTGTTCCAACAGTCCCAACTTCAATGGTTTTCTTACCACTGGCTGATTTGCCAGATGAACATGCTACTAAAGCACTGGTTGCAAGGACTGCAACTAATCCTAAAGCAGAATACTTAATCACTTTTTTTTAGATTCATAGGATCTCCTTATTCGTTTCAGGCACATAAAACACCATTTTAAAAGTATTTTTTATTTTATCAAAAATGTATTTACTTGCCTAATATATATTTTTTATGGAGGTGATAGTTTTTCTTTATCACACTTCTTTGGCTTTAAAATATCGCAATAAAGCTTGCGCATTTTCAACATAATAGGGAACCGACACCTCAAAGGCTGCATCATCGATGGTCATGTGATCATGATGGAGGTCTGGCGCATCTGGCTCTCCGTTTGAACCGATAAAGGCAAAGACTCCAGGAATTCGCTCTTGGTAAAAGGCGAAGTCTTCTCCAGCTGTAGATGGATTTGCTGGAATCACCTCAGCCAAATCTTGTGAAGCTTCCCAAACTACTTTCGTTAATTCCTCATCATTAAAGGTAACGGGCGGGGTCACACCCCACTCAAAAGCCACATCTACTTCCAGACTTTCTGCAATGTGTCGAATGATAGAAATAAAATGTGCCTTCAAGTCTCTTTGCACACTCGGATTAAAGGAACGAATGGTTCCTTCAAAATAACCTGATTTTGGGAGCACATTCCAGGTAGAACCCACATCTAGGTGCGTAATGGACAAAACAGCTGTTTCAAAAGGAGAAACGGTCCGTGAAATTAATAATTGTAAGTTCTGAACCATGGTTGTGACAGCCGTTACAGTGTCAACTCCCAAATCCGGTCTCGCAGCATGGCTACTGACCCCTGTCACGGTAACCTTGAATTTCTCAACCCCTGCCATCATAGCTCCAGCATTCAAGGCAAGTTGCCCTGCTTTTTAGCTGGGGAATATTGTGAAAACCAATAATTCCTTGAACATCCTCCAACAGTCCTGTTGCTAAAACATCAGAAGCACCTTCTGAAATTTCTTCTGCCGGTTGAAAGATCAAGCGTATTGTTCCTTCCAGCTGGTCTTCCTTTTCCTTGAGAAGAGCTGCTGCTCCTAGAAGACTGGTTTGATGAAAATCATGACCACAGGCATGCATGACGCCTGGATTCTGACTTTGGTAGGGCAGATTCGTTTGTTCCAAAATTGGAAGGGCATCGATATCTGCTCGAAGTGCCACTACCGGTTGGCCGGAGCCAATTTCTGCAATCAGACCAGTTTTTAACCCACTCTCTAAAATACGAATCCCCAACTCTTCCAAACGTTCTCTTAGAAAGGCGGTTGTCTGGTATTCTTGACCAGACAATTCTGGGTGTTGGTGGATATAGTGGCGAATCTCTGCTAACTCTTCATAAGAAAAAGACACAAGCCTTCATCTCCTTTCAAACTTAAAATTATTTTATCACTAATAGGTGTTTCCGTCTAATTCTTGTTTCTTGGGTTTTGATATAGTTTCAAACTATAGATAAAAACACTCCTAGATCTATGTCCTAGGAGTGCCAACTTCAGCATTAAGAAAGATTTCCCTCGAATTTTTCCATAAAGCTATCACTATTGTAGGCTTTTTCTACTTCCCATTTGCCATCTTTCTTAACAAAGGTCAACTGATAGTCGTATCGATCCGGCGTCGTCAAGGGGCGATCTGCAAGAGAAGCCATCATTTCCTCTCTATAGGCTTTGTTTTGAGCCTGGTTCGCTTCGATGATACCTGGATAGTCTTTTCGATGTTCTTGATAGAAGGTCTGCATGTGGTTTAAGATCGTCTTTTCCATGCTGACTGTCTCAGGATTCAGGCTAATGACTACCTTGTCTGGGAAGTATTGTTTGACCTTATAGGTTAATTTCGCGCGCTTAGCATTTTCCTTTTCATAAGCATCGATAAACTGGGTTACTTCTTCTTCAGGGAATTGGTAATCGTGTAATTTGACGAGTAAAAGTCAGCCGCAAATTTCGCACGGAAATCACTGCGTTCCTTTTTCAAATCAGTTCCCAAAACAAAAGCGTCATCCTTTTGACCTTTCGTTGGCCACTGAAGTAAACTTGATTGATGTATTCATCTGCTAGAAGGGTGGAAGCTTCCACCTTGTCCTCATACTGAGAAGAATCCACCACAAATTTTAAAGGCTTGGATTTTTTTATCAGAGCTATAGGTTTTTCGTTCATACTGCACTTCATATTTTTACCTTTTCGACTGGGGAAAACGATATAGCCAGTTAATTTTTTATCCTGGGCCAACTGATCACTCTTAAGCAATTGGAAGGCTTCCGTTTGGTCATAAATTCCTGACTGCAATTTGACCTTGTTATTATCCTCATCGTAAATGGTGATATCTGAATCTGACACGTTGATAGATTCTTTGGAAACATTCTTAAATTCTAATTGAAGGGCCAAATAAGTGCCGTCTTCTGAGTCATTGAGGACAGGCGGTTTAATGTATTGCCCTCCTTTTAAGCTCAGCTCTACTTGACCGTCAGATGCTGAGCTTTTTCGCTGCTTTTTCCGTCTTTGATTGCTGCGAATTTGTCTTTTGAGCAGTGGTGCCACAAGCTACTAGACTCAAAGTCGCCACAGCAAATAGGGTCCATTTAAAATCTTTTTCATCCTTATCTCCTTAAAAAAGTTTTGTTCTATTTTAACATCTTTTTCTATCTATGTATACGCTATATAGTGATAACTCTCCCTCAGAGGGCGAGGAATCACAAAAAGGCCAAGACTTTCGTCTCAACCTTTTTAACTGAAAAACAATTGGTCTTAGTTTTACAAGATTCCTTTTTCTTTTTGAATCATGAAATCCTTGAGGGAAATCAAGAGAACTGCAAGAGGATCATGGCCATCCCTATAAAATCAATGGCAAAGAAATGTTCATCCATAATGCATAAAAGAAAAGAAATACTGCTGAAATAGGTTCCATAGCTGCAAGAAGACTTCCTTTAACCGGGCCAACTAAGCTAGTTCCTTTCAAAAAAACCGTATAGGCAAAAAATGGTCCCAATCACCACTAAGCCAACTAAGCCCATCAGATTATCCATGCTATATTGGCCATGAAAGAGTCTTTTTCCTGTAAAGGGAATCATCACAAGTCCTGGAATCAGCATACCGATACCAATCACCAACATACTGCCCCATTTTTGAATTAATTGAATAGGCAGAATAATGTAGAGGGCATAGGCAAAGGCAGAAACCAGCCCCCAAGCTAGTCCTTTAGGAGTGATTGCCAATTGATTGAGTTGACCATGGGTTGCAATGAGAAAGGTCCCTGCAATGGCTAAGACCATCGAAATGATTTCAGATACTGTCGGAGCTACCGGTATTTAATACAAGAATAGGCCAAAACCTACTGGACAGAGATATTGAAAAACAGTTGCCGTACCAGCATTAGTCGCATCAATCGCTTCTAAATAAGTCAATTGGGTCATTAACAAACCCTAAAAAAAGCAAATAAGAGCAAGGGAAGGTAGGACGAGCGGTCTCTTAGAAAGGCCTTTACTTTTTCCTGGTCTGCTAGATAAGCTAAGAAGCAGCAGAACAGCCCCTGAAAACACTAAACGAATCGTTGTCAAACCAATTGCTGTAAATCCATGAGCCAGTAGGTACTGGCCACAGGCTCCTGACAAGCCCCAAGCGATCCCAGCGATCAAGGTCATGAGCGTTCCCTTTCATCGTCTTTGACATAGTCCCCTCCCAAATCTGTTCCTTACTTTTATTGTATCATAAAAGGCCGAAACGAAAACGTTTCAGCCTTCTTTATATTTCATATAAATTTATTCGCTTATTCAGGTTGAACCAAGATCTTGATTTGGGATTTATCTTGTGTTAATTCAACAAATCCTTCTTCAACGATATTTTCAATTTAATTTTCTTAGTAACCAATTTTTCAGCAGAGAAGTAGCCTTGTTCCATCAATTCCAAAACTTTAGGGAAGATATGACGGTAGGCAATAATTCCTTTGAGAGATTTTTCTTGGATAGCAAATTCATTTGGATTGATGCTAGCTTCACGTTCCCAGATAGATACGACCATACATTCCCCAGCTTTATGAACAGCTGCAAGGGCTTGGCCTAAAACAACTGGAACCCCAGTAACTTCATAAGAAACATCTGCTCCACCACCTGTTAAACGATGGATGGCTTCGACGATTGTTTCTCCTTCTTCTGGGCGAACAACGATTGCTCCCAATTCTTCTGCTTTGGCTTGGCGTTCAGGAGACAATTCAACCGCATAGATTTTTGATGCTCCTGCTGCACGAAGGGCTTCAACGATCAAAGACCAATTGGACCCAAGCCAAAGATAACAGCTGTATCTCCAGTTTTCAAAGCAGATTGACGAACTGCATAAACAGCAACACAGCAGCAGGTTCTGTAAGAGCGGCTTGTTCATAGCTCAAGCTATCTGGAATCACATGGACAAGATCACCATCAAGGACACAATATTTGGCAAAACCACCATCTGCAGCGAGGCCGACAAAGTTCAAGTTTGGATCAAGGTTATAATCACCAATCAAAGTTGTGCTCTGCAAGAATTGGTTCGATGGTGACACGATCCCCAACTTTGACACGAGTCACATCACTTCCGACTTCTACAATTTCACCAGAGAATTCATGTCCCAAAGTAACCGGTGCTTTTTGACCAGAATAAACATGTTCTTCTGTTGGAATGAAGATTGGTCCATCAAATATTCATGCAAGTCCGTACCACAGATCCCTGTGAACTTAACTGCCACTTTTACTTGATGTGGTTGTACTTCAGGTACTTCCACTTCTTCGATACGAACGTCTTTTGCTGCATGCCAGCGAGCTGCTTTCATAGTAGCCATATGATGATCTCCTTGTTTTCATCCTTTTTTGTTTTCTTTTCAGGAAACTTTATATTTAAAATTGTAAACGTTTTTCCTTTTGTTTGTCAAGGAAAAACTGAACAATGAAAAAAAGAAATAAACCCTTTGACTTCTGCTCCTTCTTATTTCTTTTTGATCCGAGAAATTCTAATCTCCACCCAACAATCCAACCAAGGACTAGAGATAATTTTCAAGCGCACCGATCCCATTGACCGGCAGATGATAGTTGAAAATAACAAAAGAGATGATTGGTACCAATCCCAAGCCCACCGATAATCAAGGCCAATAAAACCGTACGAAGATAAAACCAATCGTATTTGAGATTGACAGCAATCAGGATCACAAGGACCGCCACATTCCAAATCCCAATCTCCGTTGCCAACCGACAGAAACACCATATCCCGAATGACTTCCCATATAGGATGGAAAGAATAGCTGGAAGATAATCGCTCCAGACATGGCGATGATAAGTAAAATAAATAAGAATCTTAATAGCCGATTCATCTTCTTCCTCCTTTAAGAAAAAACTGATTAATCTCTTGATACTTGTTTTCTGTTAAAACAGGAACACCGCTACTATTTAAATAAAATGCAATATAGTCTAATTTTTGTGAGAATGAGATCATTTCTTCACCTGATATAGTTGGATCAAGCCACACATCAATTAATAGAGATAGTGTTGTAGCTGTCTCTAAAGGATATTTACAAGAAAACTCGCCCTTCTCATTTCCTTGATGAATGATTATTCCTACATATTTGGAAAAGAACATTTACCGTATTTTTCAAAAAGAAAACAACAAACCAAACAGACAATCGTTTTTTTGTGCCTTTTTTTGAATGAGTCAATACCCGTAAGTTGTTTCATATTCTCATTGCCTATTTCTTGTTTAAATAATCAACTAATTGTAATAGACGGTCTGTTGATGAAACTCCTTCGAGCCGGTGAAGGCCTTGTCTGCATTCCGTTTACCTGATTTGAAGTCAGCGACGGCTGCTTCATTATCTGCAAAGACTTGGTGGATGATTGGGATCAAGACTTCAGGGTCTGAAATCTGTACCAAACCAGCTTTTTCGACGTATTCACGCGCACCTCCACCGTTTTTCGCCAAATGAACGAAGACTTTCTTGGCAATCTTAGATGAAATGGTGCCATCTTCGATGATGGCAATCATTTCGACCAAGTTTTCTGGTGTCAACTTGATTTCTTCAAGCGTTTTGCCTTCTGCGTTCAAGAATTGCGCGACTTCACCTTGGAGCCAGTTAGACACTTGTTTGGCATCGCCACCAAGGGCTACGGCTGCTTCAAAGCAGTCAGATGTGACCTTAGTAGCTGTCAATTGGTTGGCATCATAGTCAGACAAGCCAAGCTCTGCCACATAGCGAGCACGACGGTCTTTTGGAAACTCTGGCAACTCAGTACGCATTTCCTCAATCCAGTCATCTGAGATTTTAAACAATGGAAGGTCTGGTTCTGGGAAGTAACGATAATCCGCTGCTCCTTCTTTGACACGCATAAGGATAGTGCTCTTATTGGCTTCATCGTAACGACGTGTCTCTTGACGAATGACACCACCTGAACGCAAGATTTTCGCTTGGCGTTGCACTTCGTATTCAAGACCTTTACGGACGTTTGAGAAAGAGTTCAAGTTTTTCAACTCAGTCTTGGTACCAAATTCCTCTTGACCGTATGGGCGAAGGGAAATGTTAGCATCCACCCGCATCGATCCTTCTTCCATCTTGACGTCTGAAATACCTGTGTATTGGATAACTTCTTTGAGGGCTGTCAAATAAGCGTAGGCTTCTTCCGGAGAACGCATGTCGGCTTCAGACACAATCTCAATCAATGGCACCCCTTGACGATTAAGATCTACATAAGAGAAACCGTCTGTTCCGTGGGTGTTCTTACCGGCATCTTCTTCCAAATGGGCACGTTCAATCCCGATTTTCTTAGTTGAGCCGTCTTCCAATTGCACTTCAATCCAACCGTTGTATCCGATTGGCTCATCAAATTGCGAAATTTGGTAAGCTTTTGGATTATCAGGGTAGAAATAGTTCTTCCGGTCAAAGTGCATGTGCTGATGGATATCCATATTCAGCGCCAAAGCAGCCTTGATCCCAGCGTCCACAACACCCTTGTTCAAGACAGGAAGCACCCTGGGAAAGACCAGTCAATCACATTGGTATTGGCATTTTGCTCGTTCCCAAAGTGAGCAGAGGTTGGTGAGAAAATTTTTGAGTTTGTATTCAATTCAACGTGGACTTCAAGTCCGATGACTGTTTCAAAGTTCATTAATTGTCACCTCCGAAAATTAGGGGTTGTTGCTTGTGGTAATCCGTTGTAGCTTCAAAGGCAGCTGCAGCTTGGTAGATTGTTTCTTCAGAATACTTAGGACCAATCAACTGCAAACCAACTGGAAGACCTTGCGCAAAACCTGCAGGAATCGAAATTCCTGGAAGACCTGCCAAGTTGACTGGAATGGTCAAGAGGTCAGCCAAGTACATGGCAACCGGATCATGGTTGAGCGAATCCAAATCAAAGGCTACACTTGGAGCTGTTGGACCAAGGATAAGATCATAATCCGCAAAGACTTTTTCGAAGTCTTGGATAATGAGGGTACGGACTTGACCAGCTTTCTTGTAGTAAGCATCGTAGTAACCAGATGACAAACTAAAGGTACCAAGCATGATCCGGCGTTTGACCTCATCACCAAAGCCTTGACTACGAGTGTTCACGTAGATATCATCCAAGTTTTTAGCATCTTCCGCACGGAAACCATAGCGAATCCCATCGAAACGTTGCAAGTTTGAAGAAGCTTCAGATGAAGCGATGATGTAGTAAACGGCAACCCCATATTTATAGTGTGGAAGGCTAACTTCTTCGACAGTTGCTCCCAATTTTTCAAAGTTTTTGGCCGCATTAAGGATGGTTTCTTTGACTTCTGGGTCAATCCCTTCACCAAGATATTCCTTAGGAAGGGCAATCTTCATTCCTTTAATGTCTTGACCAATCTTAGAAGTAAAGTCGGCTACACGAACAGGCGCAGAAGTTGAATCCTTGGCATCTTCACTAGCAATGACATTAAGCAATTGGGCATTTTCCTTAACCGTTGGTGAGAAAGGTACCAATTTGGTCAAGTGAACTACCAAAAGCAATGAGACAAAGCGTGAAACTGTTCCATAAGTTGGTTTGAGACCAACAATCCCGTTAAATGCAGCTGGTTGGCGGA
>VOFH01000862.1_pt1 | contig 14001 bp, 25 predicted proteins | sample 5384091 | NCBI WGS metagenome assembly VOFH01 (sample SAMN12384727, study PRJNA508395) | human gut metagenome | isolation source: healthy gut G | host: Homo sapiens
AGGCTGCCGCAAAGATTGAAGAACAGCGCAAAGAGATTACTAGTGAGCCACAGAATCTTGAAGAGCAGGCCATCTCTCTTGTCGGTCGCGATATCTACGAGAAACTCATCAAGGGCTATACGGAAAAGCAGTGGGGACGTGACTGCAAGGAGTTGCCGTCCTTATTATCAAGCGTCTTCCGGTTCGTCTGACGTTTGATAACAACTACTTCAATGCACTTTATCAGGGCATTCCTGTTGATCCGTAAGGATATCGAGAAGGAATTCAAAGAGGTCATCGGTGATCGTATCGCAGCTATTTGCTCTGCTCATGATGTGACGGTGGATTATGCTTTCCAGGACATTAACGATATTCCGGGGACTCTGCCGGAAGGCCGTACAAAGCCGTGGGGAACTGGTCAGGCCGTGCTTGCAGCGAAGAAGGTCATCAAGACCCCGTTCATCGTCATCAATGCAGATGATTACTATGGCAAAGAAGGCTTCAAGGCCGTCCACGAGTATCTGGTAAATGGCGGTGAGTCTTGCATGGCTGGCTTTGTGCTGAAGAATACCCTGTCTGATAATGGCGGTGTGACCCGTGGCATCTGCAAGATGGATGATCAGAACAATTTGACTGAGGTTGTGGAAACCAAGAACATCGTAAAGACTGCAAATGGAGCAGAGGCAGATGGTGTGGCAGTCGACGTGTATTCTCTGGTTTCCATGAATATGTGGGGCCTGACTCCAGAGTTCTTGGATGTGCTGGAGGAAGGCTTCAAAGAGTTTTTCGAGAAGGAAGTACCGAGTAATCCTCTGAAAGCAGAGTACCTGATCCCCATCTTTATTGGAGAATTATTGGAGCAGGGCAAGATGTCTGTGAAGGTTTTGAAAACCAACGACACCTGGTAAGGCTTGAGGAAGCATCTCAAAGAGGAAAAATATATACAATAGATGCAGAATTTTTATTGATGGTTGTAATTATGTGGAACATCAGTATTTAGGATTCACAAATTCTTTTCCAGTGAGAAACTTAACACTTTGTGTTCGAGCGGCGAATAATCTCAAATTATTAGAGTGCAAATATAATATGTATGGACATTCTGTTGATAGGGTTCCGAAAATTTCAAAGGTCATAAAACCAAAATCAGGAACAATCGAGCATACATTCAAAAATTTAGCAATAGGTGAAAGATATAATTTAGAGTGGAGAGTTGTTAAGAAGTAATTTGAATGTCTTTGAGTGATATTGGAAGCCAAAATAGATAATAGCTCCCTTACGCTGCTCGAATAAAATAATATCACATACCTCTCCGTGGTGAGCAGTAGGCAACGATCTTACGGTAGGCGAAGATGTGATAATGATACAAAGATAAAGGAAAGGAATAAAAAGTATGCCAAATTACAATAGCATCGAAGGTAATGTTTTGTTTCCGACAATAGATGGCTACGATATGCATAAGGCCGGGGATATGGCGTTATATCTTGCACACTGTGATTTTTATCCTTTCAAAAGTGTAATTGATAATAATAAAATGGCGATCGATCTTGCCACAAAAGCGTATAGAGATATGGCGCAAGAAGCAAGAGAAAAGACGATTTTAGAACAGAATGCTGGGCAATGACGAGGGGGACTCTTCAAGCTTGCAGGGTGGATATTTTGACAAAGTATTCGTTATTATTAACGATGGTTTCTTTACTTGAAGAGGCAGTTAATACGCTGTGTCGAATACATAAAGACTTAGGGCAGTTTACTACAGAACTTAAGGATGTAAAAGGTGCAGGATTGGAACGTGCAGCAAAATATCTAAAAAGATGTGGTCGGTATAAGCGGATTCAAAGGTGATCAGAGTTGGGAGTATATTACTACGATTCGTGATTGCCGAAATATGGTTGTGCATAATGGTGGACGAATTAAAGATGATCTCAAGCCGAAATGCGATAAATTTAATATTGGATATAGAGAAGAAGACTCTCAGTTATACATTGAATATGCTGATGTGATGAAATTCTATGAAGCAATATTAGATTTTATGGATCGTGCTTTTAGACTCGAGCCAAGTACTTCTACACAACCGTAAAAAAACATTTATGGGAGAGGTGCTGTGGGAGAAAATGAACTTTATCAGATTGCATTTCATTTTCGAGAAGCAATTGTAGCAGCGAAAACAAACGAAGAATTTAATTTCCGAGATCGGATGCATAGATTTCCATGTGGTTGTTGCGATGACACATGTGATTTGCTTGGATTTTATTTGTGGGAAAAATACAGGATTCACACAAGTCAAAGGAATGGATACTATGAAGCTGAAATGACCAACCATGCATGGCTTATTACCGATGATCGAATTATTATTGATATCACGGGAGATCAGTTCTATGGAGCATGGAAATCAGTTTATGTTGGACAGGAAGTTAGAAATTAAAAAAATGAGTAGAATTATTACACAAGATAATTTTGATATTCGAAAGTAGTCGCGGTTGTGGGATGATTATAATATTATTTTGAAATATCTGAAAAACGTGTGAATACATTGCCCTCAACCCAACAATCTGCTACATTTAAACCACTAAAAAAGGAAAGAGGTTATCACCTATGCCCAGAACGCATTGACCGCATTGTGGTCTGACCTTATTGAATTATTATAAGCAAATAAATTCGTATTTACAAATCACATATAAAGTGATAGACTTATGAAAATAAGAAAAGCAATTAAGTGTCCAGTACCTGCTATATATGTAGGTACTGGTAAGAGAAAAGAGGCGGAAAAAAGGAATGAAAAACAATCAGTGATAAGATTTTTGAATTATTAAAAGAAAAGGGAATGAGTCAGAAAGAATTTGCCCAAAAGAACAGGAATTGCAGAGAGTTCCATAAGTGACTGGAAGAAAAAAAGAACAAATCCGGTAAGTGATAAGATTTTGATTATTTGTGAAGTATTGGATGTGACACCATATGAGCTGTTATCAGGAGCAGAGCATGCAGGAAACAGAAGCAGGGATAATAATACTTATGTGATTAGTAAAGAGACAGAAATTGGAATGCTGGTAGAAACATATCAAAAATTAGATACAAATGCACAGAAAAGATTGATTGGATATTTGGAAGCACTAAAGAACTTTCATAAAAAATTTACCTATACAATACGTATAAACGAAGAAATGATGAAATAAGATGTGAAAGCGGCGGACTATCTATATGTAGAAACCAGGTCACAATTGATAGTTAGTCTTGTTGTTTAAAGTGGATGGGAAGCATAAGATTTTAGTCATGTGAAATTCACATAAAAATCTAGATAAATAATTAGGAAGGAATGACTTGATTATATTACATATAAGTAATATAATTAACAAATCAGAATATTTATATGAATAAGAAACAGGTATTAGCGGAACTGGTTAAAAATTTGGAAGAATGTTCGGAAAGGGGATATGTTTTTCATCCCAAGTTTATGTATGAGTTTCAAGTACTGCTTAAAAATGCTACGGGTAATGAAAAAGAAATTTTCACATTATTAGTAAAACAATTAAATTTTTTTAAAGGAATTGGGAACAAATGTATGTAAAGCAGATAGTAATGAAATAATAAAGAATCAAGATAGAGATTATTATTCATTGCATTTATCGGGAAAAATTTTAACTTTAGATTAGTGATGGCATTTGACGAAAAAGATACACCTAAATTTTTAGTAGCATTCTATGAGCGTGCAGGAAAGAAAAAAACAGATTATACTCAATATAAGAAGGTTTTGGACAGTAGATTTGAGGAAGTCTAGAAAAGGGAGAATTTATAGTATGGAGAAAAAATAAGGAAAATAGCGCTTCATTAGCGGATTTATTAGATATGTTTGAGGATAATATTTCAATTGCTGATATTAATGCATCGAGATATTTGGGTAAGATTTCAGCATCTATTGTTAAGCGTAGAATGGAATTGAAAATGTCGCAGAAAGAATTTGCAGGATATCTTGGAGTTAGTCAGGGAATGGTATCAAGATGGGAAGGTGGAGATTATAATTTCTCAATTAAGGCACTTTCAGAAATTGCAGAGAAATTAGAGTTAGAATTATATATTAATTTGAAACCTCCAGTTAAGAAATCAAAGGAATGCTATATAGAGCAGAAGAAGGAATATATATTTGCTAGGGATGATGATAAAAAAATTTAGTAAAAGTAATATTCTTCAATTTAATTCTAAAAGAAATCATCTAGATAATAATACAATAAAGATAATAAATAATTTTGAGTTGCAAGAAATGTAAAGAGAGGTAAATAAGATGTTACAATATGTAAACGGATTTTCATGTGCTATGGATTCTGAAAAAAAGATGAGTTGATAATTAAATTGTTACAACGTAGTCCTGATTTTACTGATGATAATGATGGTGTAATAATGGATGAAGTGGCAACAATTGTTATGGGAAAGGTGACAGCACAACGTTTATTGGAAGGATTAAAAGAAATGCTAGAAGATGAGGTCGTTTAATAGTTACTATTATTAAGAAACATGACTCCAAGGCTGACCACATTGTGGTCTGACCTCATTATATTTTCATCCCTAGATATCCGTATAAACGAAGAAATAAGTAACAAAAAAGTACGAAGTAAAAGTGAATGCATATTGCTGCGGGATGAGTGAAAATTAGATATGTGAGCAGATTCGGGTTGACAATTATACAGGAAAGAAGATGACTTTCTTCCATGACCTGGACGGATTGCCGCTGGAACTGCATGAGTAAAGAGGTTAGCAACAGTTAAATATGGAGGAGTTACCATTTGATTAATAAATCAGTATATCTTAAAACGAGTCGTAAAAATACTGGAAGTTAACAATACGGTCTTTTTAGAGGTCACTATATAGTTTGTGATGGAAATAAAAGAAATGGAGCGTGAGAAAAATGAACTTATCAAAAATACATCATATTGCAATTATCGTATCTGATTACGAAGCAGCTAAGGATTTTTATGTAAACAAGCTGGGTTTCGCTGTCATCAGAGAAAACTATCGCCCGGAGCGTAAGGATTGGAAGCTGGATCTGCGTGTCAATGAGCAAACAGAGCTGGAGATTTTCGCTGAAGGCAAATCCTCCGAAGCGTGTAAACCGGCCGGAGGCCTGTGGTCTGCGTCATCTTGCGTTCTGCGTTGATAGCGTGGAGCAGACGGTGAATGAGTTGGCGGAAGTCGGTATTGAATGTGAGCCGATTCGGATTGACGATTATACCGGAAAGAAGATGACTTTCTTCCATGATCCGGACGGACTGCCGCTGGAACTGCATGAGTAAAGAGGTGGGCAAATGATATTCCGTAAGGCAGAAAAAGAAAGAATGAAAACAATCTACTGTAAGCAGAGAAATATGCTATATAGAGCAGCTGTTTTGAGATTGCAAAAAATATCAGAGCATAAAAAATTCAGCTTGCAATAATAGAATTCTCATGTTAATCTAATACCACGCAGTTATCATTCTGATGAACTGCAAAAAGATCTATGAACCAAATCGGTAATTATTCAATAAGCTCAGAATTCCGGGCAGATAATCCGATGACAAACCCAAAAGATGAATATTGTTTGAAGATTATGTGATTGAGGAAGTTTGTTTTTCAAATATCTGATTTTAAGGGATAGTTACTTCCATAGAAAACTATCTTGTGTTAAGATAAATATAACTTTTAGAATTCTCTTCTTCAGGCAATCATTCATCCCACAGAAGAGAGGAGAATTCTATGAAAGAAATGCATATCTTAGAATTGTCAAAACTTCCGCCGGAAGAGAAAATGAGACAAACCTGTTGCAGTGGATGCGCTTTTGGAGGAAAAACCAGAAAGGATTTTGAAAAATGGCAAAGAAAAATTCTGAATTGGAAGAAGCATATGACGTATTGGATAAATTAAGCGCAGATGAAAAGAAGAGGTTAGAATACGAGACAACTTGTCATTTATCCAGTAAGATGGTAGTATCAAAATACATTGGAGCGCGTGATATTTTTTTGACAAGATCCATCTTTTGCAGTTGCAGCGGTAAAATGTCGGAGAGGAGTGGATGACATGACTTTTTAAATATTCCGAAAGGAAGATCGGATTTTGAGACAATTTGTAGAGATGGATTTTTACTATGTCGATAAGACAGGATTGATTGGTGAAATCCTGAAGTCATCCGGTACTCAGGTTACATTAATAACTCGTCCCCGTCGCTTTGGAAAGACATTGGGAATGAGTAATACTTGAATGCTTTCTGGATATTCAAAAAGATAGCAAAGTTTTGTTCGAAGGTTTGGAAATTTCAAAACAAAGAGATATTTGTGAGGAATGGATGAATCAGTGGCCTGTGATGAGCTTGAGCCTTAAGGCGGTTGAGGGAATGATTTTTCAACTGCGTATATGCAGCTTGTTTATGAAGTCGGAGAGCTTTTAAGAAGCATGAATATCTCATGGAAAGCCCTGTGCTGAATGCAGAAGAAAAAAGAAGTTTGATGACATTCGGTATGGACGAGGGGAAGATCGAAGTAATGCGTTCGCTTCAAATTCTCTTAGAGTTTTGAGCAAGTATTACAATAAGAGTGTAATACTTTTATTGACGAGTATGACGTTCCTATGGCGAGAGCAACCAGCAATGGCTATTATAAAGAAATGCTTGAAATAATGAAGGGATTTATGCAGGCATTAAAAGATAATCAGTGCATTAAACTTGCTGTTATTACTAGCTGTCTGAAAATTGCAAAGGAAAGCATTTTCACAGGTACAAACAATTTTGTCTCAAACACGATTACATCCTCTCGATTGAATGAGTACTATGGATTTGTTCAAAACGAAGTTGATAGAATTCTTGAAGATGCAGAAATCAAAGGTAAGGGAGATATTGTGAAGAAGTGGTATGATGGATATCATTTCGGAGATGTCGATGTTTATTGCCCCTGTGATGTGATGTGTTATGTTGATGACCTGCAGAAGAATCCTAATGCAAAACCAGATGAATACTGGAAAGATACAAGTGATAATGCAATTATTCGTTCATTTATTGATTATCGGGTGCAAGCATTACGAAGAAGCTTGAAACACTGATGAATGGTGGATATATTATTCAGAGAGTGGATGAGAATCTAACTTACGACTATTTGCATTCTTCTGAGGAAAATCTGTGGAGCTTAATGTATTTGACGGGATATTTAACGCAGGTTAGAGATTATAAGATTGATGATGGCTGGCAAGACAACATGGTGGCATTGAAAATTCCAAATTTGGAAATCAAGCAAATTTTTGAGACAGAAGTTTCTAAGTGGTTTGAGGATAGTTCTAAAAAAATGGAATAGAACGGAATTGTTTTCATCTGTATGGAGTGAAGATTGCGATAAAATCACAAAAGAAGTGAGTGCGTTATTAAGGAGAACTATAAGTTACCATGATTACGGAGAAGACTTCTACCATGCATTCTTAAGTGGTATTTTTGCAGGAGCCGGATATCAGGTGGATTCAAATAAAGAACACGGAGAAGACAGAAGTGATGTTGTTGTCTGTGATACCATCAATGGTCACGTGGCTATTTTCGAGGCTAAACGTGCAAGGTCGGTAGATGAATTGGAATCCGAGTGTGAGAAAGCATTGCGACAAATTGATGAAAGAATGTATGCAAGGGATTTTGAGGACGAGTATGACAGTGATCATATTCATTGCTATGGCATTGCATTCTATAAAAGCGTTGCCTGGTAAAGAAAAAAATAATAAGATAAATAAAAACAGGAGTCGCTGCGTACGACACGGGTAACGCAAACTGACTCCTGTTTCATTTTTTTACTTAATCACCGATATCAGTATGTCCCTGCTCGAATTCCCATTGGAGACCGTATTTGTCAATAAAGTAGAAATAGCGCACTTCACTGAGGATTTTAGCTGTCTGCTGTTTCCCTTTCATCCATTTCTTTCATATTCTGATCGAAGAAATGAACTTCATCCGGATAGGTCTCGCTGATCTGGAATACTTGATAATCGTCAGTCTCATTGATCAGACGTGTGTCCGGCATGGATTTAATATGTAAAAATGCTTCGTCGATGTTCGTGATTTTCAGTGCTACATGACGTGCGCCGCTGACATCGTTGGCAGCGAAGAAGACAGGTTCTTTTCGTCCTTCCGGTGAATGGTACTGCATGAGTTCCAGTGTCAGTTTTGTGCCCGGTACATTTACAAAAGCGATAGAGACATCGCCGTCGGCAGCTTCTTTGACAAATCCGCCGGCTTTAAAGAAACCTTCGTTTCTCCAGTGGGACAGGTAATGATCCGGTACAACGCCCAACAGTTTCTGGTAATAGTCAACCGCCTCCATCATATCATCCACGAAAATACATACATGGGATAATCCGGCGAATTTTGGCATAGCAGCCTGTACATTTGAGTTCATCATTTAAATCAGATCCTTTTCTTCATAAATTTGGGTCACAATGATTAACGATCCAAAGAATGTTTTATTATGTGTAAGTATAAAAGAAAAATGCAGAAAAACGTGTTCCTTTCGTGAAACCATGTTTTTTCTGCGTGAAATAGTGATCTGATTTTCTGCAAAGATCAGCAGTTAAGGATGACGCATGCTGTCAAAATACCGTCTTCCATCTGATAACGGATATTTCCATCGTATTTATCAATAGCCATCAGGATACTTTCTATCCCGGTTCCTTTTGGCTTGATGATATCATTTTCGATCACAAAGATCCCGTTTTACAAGGGTTACTGCACACGATCACAAGTTTCTCCTTTTTCATACGGAGATTTACTGTGATCTCATCCCGGGAACCGCATTCGATACATCCGTTTACTGCATTTTCCAGAAGATTTGAAAGAATCGCAACAAAATCCATATCTGCAATTGTTATATGCTCCGGTGTGTCGGCAGTTATAGAGATCGCAATTCCTTCTTTCTGTGCTTGATTATAAAAAATTGTTTAAAATGGCATTGACTGTAATATGTGGGCAAAAATCAATCTGACTTGCCGCATCCAGGCTTTGGATAAATTCTTCTATATAATGTATCGCTTCTTTGTGGCTTCTGTTGTTTCAGAAGCAGGTCAATGTTTTGCATGTGATGTCGAAAATCATGGCGCATGGCTTTGGCGGTTGATGCATGTTCTTTGGCCATGGCAAGCTGTCCTTGCAGGTATTGTACATTTTGAGTGATCAGTTCCATCTTCACTTCGGCATTCATGTGTTGGATCGTGCCAAATACAATCCACAGTACTGCACAATAAATCATCATGGTTGTGATAAACAGGATTATCTGTTCAACGGTATGACCATCACGCATGAGGAAGTTGATAAGCGTTGCAAACACGGTTAAAAAACAGAAAGGACACGAGGGAAATAGAGTACCAGGTCCGTTTTCTGTCTCCGGGCACTGTACGCATATAAGGACGCGCAAACCACAGATACAGCAGGACTGCAGGAACATTCAACAGTATTCGTAGCAAGCTTCGTATATACATCTGTTTTACAATGGATAAATCCGGAAATAATCCATCACAGATCAAAATAGAAAGGCAAATGATGATGCAGAACAAATTTGCATAAGTAAGGATCAAAAATATTTTTTTTGCTGAAACTATCAGATGAAGTATATAGGAAAAGTAGAATTGCTGGCAGGATGGTTCCGACAAATGAAAATGGAATCACATACGGAGAGTCTTTTGCCAAGCAGGGAATATGCAAGTATGCCCATACAGTGAAGAATATAGCGTAAAGTCCATAGAGCAGAACCGTTTTTTTTGATCGGATATTTTCGTTCTGTCATAGAAGCAAACCAGATGATATGTGCTACAACAGTGAGTATTGAGGTAACAGCCAGATGATTCATTGTATCATTACATCTCCTTCAGAGTGATCGAACTGCTGCTGAGTTCGGAATTGATAATTTGAGTATACCGTATCGTCAAGGGATGTCCACTTTATTATTTTTCTAAAAATGATTGGAAGAGTCAGATTTATAGTGTATGATAAGAATGCAGGGTTAAGCTGTCAGCATTTACAACAGGAGGTTTACATCATGGAAAAAGCAAGGGTGTATTATACTGATTTCCGGGCGAAGCTTGGCGAAGGTCTTCCAACGAAGCTGAAACGTCTGATGAAGAAAGCAGGAATCAGTGAGATTGACATGGAGAATAAATTTGTGGCGATTAAGATGCATTTTGAGAGATGGGGAATATCAGTTATCTCCGTCCGAATTATGCCAAGGCGGTTGCAGATGTCGTGAAGGAGCTTGAGGAAAGCCATTTCTCACAGATTGTAATACCCTTTATCCGGGAAGCAGAAAGAACGCACTGGAGCATCTTTACTGTGCATGGGAGAATGGATTTACACCGTTGAGTGTCGGATGTCCGGTGATTATCGGAGATGGCCTGAAGGGAACGGATGATATTGAAGTTCCGGTACAGGGAGGAGAGTACATAGAGAAAGCGAAGATCGGACGTGCCGTGATGGATGCGGATGTATTTATCAGTCTGACGCATTTTAAAGGGCATGAGACGACAGGTTTCGGTGGTACGATCAAGAATATCGGAATGGGATGTGGTTCCAGAGCCGGTAAGAAGGATCAGCATTCTGTTGGTAAGCCGACGATCGATCAGGAAGCCTGCAGAGGATGTAAGAGCTGTCTGAGAGAGTGTGCGAATGATGGCCTGATTTATGATGCTGATGCAAGAAAAGATGTCTATTGATCTTGAACATTGTGTTGGTTGTGGAAGATGTATCGGGAGCATGTAACTTTGATGCCATTTCATTTATGGACAGTGCGGCGACAAAGGTATTGAACTGCAAGATGGCAGAGTATACAAAGGCGGTTGTGGATGGAAGACCGAACTTCCATATTTCACTGATCGTTGACGTATCACCGAACTGTGACTGCCACCGGGAGAATGATGTACCCATCCTGCCCAATATCGGTATGTTCGCCTCCTTCGATCCTCTGGCGCTGGATCAGGCGTGTGCAGATGTCTGTCTTAGCAACACCGTTGCCGCACAGCCAGCTTGCAGATCGTATGGAAGAAGAGAGTTTCTGCGATCATCATGATCATTTTGAGAATACGACACCGAATTCAGAGTACAAGACTTGTCTGGCACATGCAGAGAAGATCGGTCTTGGAACAAGAGAGTATGAATTGATCTATATGAAATAAATGTCAGATAAAAGACGTATTGTAGCAAATAAGCTTTACAATAAAAATGTTTTAGGAGGAATTGAAGATGAGTGAATTAAGAGTTGAGAGAAAAGAAAACATGGCTGGTGGAAAGGGACACGTTATCATCAAGCAGCCGGGATGTTCTCTTGGATATCATGAGCATCACAACGAGAGTGAGACATATTATATCCTGCGTGGAGAGGAGATTATAATGATAATGGTGTGATCCGTCCGGTAAAAGCAGGAGATGTTACTTTTACTCCGGATGGAAGGACATGGGATGAAGAATACAGGGGATACAGATCTTGTGTTTATGGCACTGATCATTTTGGATTAATTAACAGCAGGTAACGGAAATAAAAAGACAGCAGATCCGAAAAGACGGGAGTAGATCAGAAGAATTTTCTGATTCCGTGGATCTGTTGTCTTTTAATTGATGCAGGTAACGGACGGAAGTCCGTATCTGCACGAAAATCCGTACCTGTACGAGAGTCTGACAACGGCTACAATGGGCTTTGCGGAATATATTTCTCCGTGTAAAAAATCAGCTCATATGCCGCCGGATCAGGCAGGAAATGACTCCGGCGGCACAAAGTCCCAGCAATGCGTTATGGAGAGAACCGTATACATCGAAAGCACCTTTGATGCCATAGATGATCTCGGACTGTCGGGAAGAAAATGACTGAATAAAAAGCAGAGGTAGGACGTGATAAATACCAGAAGAAAGGAAAAAAGACCTCTTCCAGTATCTTCTTTTATGGTTCGTCCGTTCTCTCTCACGTGCGGTACCCGGGTCATTGTCCAGATCAGGGAGATAAATTCAAAGAAAAGGAAGATCGCTGCAATACACAGGTAGGCAGCCAGTGTCTGAGAAATACTTTTCTTCCGGATCGATTCCTGTATGTCGCCATACGGGTGCTTGCACGCCAGAAATTATATAATACAAAAATAGTTGTAGCAAGGATCAAAGGACTGAGAGCTGCTGGAGCAGGAAACCGGTCAGCCTTGGATAGATGCCTTTCCACCTTTTTTTATCGGAGCTGCAAGAGGAACTCCACCGGAACTTTTCCGGGAGCGTGGATCATTTCGTTTTCCAGTTTCATATTGGTTCTTCTTCGGAAGGATGCCGCTTTGACGTTTTTCTGTCGGAATCATCCTCTGTAGATAGCATCGTCATATTCATTTTCTGCACCTTCGTCAGGAAGTATTCATCGCCGGGATATTCGGAATCTTCAAAATAATTTTCCTCAGAATCATCCTCATCAGAATCGTCGGTTTCATAAAATTTGCCGTTATTCAAAATCATCCTCATCATAGACTGGATCTTCTTCATATGTAACTTCAAAATCATCATCGAAAATGTCATGAAAATCATTTTTCTGGCTCATATCATTTCCCTCACTTTCCATTTGAAACCATGTCATTGCATGTATTTTTAATTAAACGTTTTTCCGTGAAATCAACTTTCAAATATGAATTTAAAATTTTTAAGATTTTCAGTGTCTGAAATATCTGTTAAACTGGAAGGGCGATGTGATTGATAAAAATGCAGAAAAACAGAAAGCAGGGAAAAGAATGAATAATTAATATAGAACATATTTCAATAAAATATATGGGGAGAAAGTGATTTTTGAGGATGCTTCTTTTGGTGTACAGGAGAGAGATAAAATCGGGATTGTCGGAATCAACGGGACAGGAAAATCAACTTTTTTGAAGGTGGTCGCCGGGAAGAAGTGCCGGACAGTGGGCAGGTTATACGGCAGAATGGACTGAAGATTGCATTCGTACCGCAGAACCCGGTTTTCCCGGACGGAGCGGATATCCGTTCTTATGCACTGGAAAGGGGACAGATGAGAGCTGGCAGGTAGAGAGTAATCTGACAGAACTTGGAATCACAGCATTGGGGATCAGAAAATTGAGCACTTTATCGGGGGACAGAAAAGAAGAGTAGTTCTTGTGAAGATCCTTGCAGGAGATTTTGACGTACTTCTTCTGGACGAGCCGACGAATCATCTGGATCAGGAGATGATTTCCTGGTTGGAAGATTATCTGAGATCTTACCGTGGAACTGTTTTATGGTAACACATGACCGCTATTTCCTTGATCGTGTGACGAACCGTATCCTGGAGCTGAGCCATGGAAAGATGTATGGATATGATGCGGATTATTCCGGATTCCTTGAATTGAAGGCGCAGAGGGAAGAGATGGAGCTTGCAAGTCAGAGAAAGCGTCAGAGTATTCTTCGAATGGAACTGGAGTGGGCAAAGCGTGGATGCCGGGCGAGAACGACAAAGCAGAAGGCAAGACTGGAACGTCTGGAAGCGTTGAAAAGCAGGAAAAGCACCTGTGACGGATCAGACGGTGGAGCTTGATTCTGTAGAGACAAGAATGGGCAAGAAGACAATCGAACTTCACCATATCAGCAAGAGTTTTGGTGAGAAGAAGATCCTGGATGATTTTAATTATATTGTGCTGCGCAATCAGCGTCTTGGGATTATCGGACCGAACGGCTGTGGGAAATCAACAATTCTTAAAGATGATCGCAGGTGTACTCAAGCCGGATGCAGGGGAGATTGAGATCGAGCGAGACGATCAAGATCGGATATTTTGCACAGGAAGAACAGCATATGGATGATTCCCAGCGTGTGATCGATTACGTGAAAGATATTGCGGAGTATGTGACGACAAAGGACGGACAGATCAGTGCAAGCCAATTGTTGGAGAGGTTCTTATTTACACCGGATATGCAGTATGCACCGATTGGTAAGCTTTCCGGAGGGGAGAAGAGAAGGCTTTATCTTCTTGGTGTTCTTGCGGAGAATGCGAATGTCTTGTTGTTTGACGAGGCCGGAAACAATCTGGATATTCCGACAC
>VOFH01000878.1_pt1 | contig 14001 bp, 25 predicted proteins | sample 5384091 | NCBI WGS metagenome assembly VOFH01 (sample SAMN12384727, study PRJNA508395) | human gut metagenome | isolation source: healthy gut G | host: Homo sapiens
TGTTGTGTATAATCTGTTGGAGACATTACTTGTGAAGAAGGAGAAATTTTTCTCTGAGGCATAAAAAGAAAAGTTATTGTAATTACATTAAGGCAAGCCGTTGTTACAACGGCTTGCCTTAATTATGAAAAAATTCTATTTTTATATAATTATCTGATACATAAACACCATTAAGGGCATTGTTACAATGGCTCCAATTGTTGTTAGTACGTTGATTGCACTGGCATATCTGGAATCATTGTCATATACTTGACACATTTGCGTAACGGTGGAAGCTACTGGAGAAATCACAGCCATAAATACAATCAAAAGAATTTGTTCTCCGTCTTTATTCCATCCTTTGAGACCACTTATCTTTAGAATAAGTAATGCAATAAAGCGGGATTGTAATTAAGCGCATGAACGAAATAAAATACGTTCTTTTGTCCGTTAATATTTTTTAGCTCCATTCCGCCAATTAACATTCCGGTTACAAACATACTCGCTGAAGTCCAATCATGGCACCTACTGAGTCAAGTGTTCCTGTAATAATTTCTGGCAGACGTATTTTGCAAAAAACAAAGTAATTGCAATTATTATGGTAATAATATTAATGTTGGAAAAATTTTTTTTTGGATTGAATCCTTTCTCGTGGCTGAGTACATTTTTGCAATGTGTCCAGAAAAAAATGGTTTGAAGTCCCATAAATACACAGGCATAGAATACCCATTTTTCACCAAGAATAAAAGTTACAATCGGAACAATCAGGTTTCCGGAGTTTGAGTAATAAATAGACATTATTTCTACTTCATTCAAATTCAATAATTTCCCAATCAGATTTACAATCAAAGGTAAAATATTCAGAAGTAGTAAGGAGGCAATACCTGCAAGTTTTAGTCCATTTACTTTTTTTCCTGCGTGTAGTCTACCTGAAAAGCATTTAAAATTACCGAGGGTACAATCAGATACAGTACAAGTGTAGATAATACTTTGCTGTCTTCATCTGTTAATAATCCATGTTTTACCACGGCATAGCCCATAAAAATCATAAGAAATAGTTTCGCAATCTGTTCCATTAAAAGTATACTCAGCTCCATTTTTACCCTCTTTTCGTATTAATTTTAAAATTCACGTAACTGTTCAGAGCCAACCTCCAAATAAAATTTCAAAAACAGTCTTAAAAAATACAAGCACTTTTTATAGCTGTTTTTGAAATTTTGCTTGGCTCTGAACAGTTACAAATATTCTATTACAATAAGATTTGATGCGGAGTTACTTTTACTAAAAGACAGTAATTTGATTATTTAGACATTTTATAAATGTTTATAATATCGTCTTTATTTAATGGTTGGAAAAATCCGACAGTACCGCCTCCAGTAGCAACGCATTTCTCAGCCATTTCTTTAATCTGATCATCTGTAGGATCTATACCTAATTCATGAAGATTGATTGGCATTCCAATTTTATGACACCAGTCTTCCCAAGCTTCAATACCTTTAAGTGCTGTAGCTTCTACATCATAGAAATTTTTCTGGTACATCGAAGACACGAACGGCAAACTGGGCAAATCTTGCAGGATTTGTTTTATAAACATAACGAGCCCAACTTCCCCATACGGCACAAAGTCCTGCACCGTGAGCCACATCAAACATACCGCCAAGTTCATGCTCAATTTTATGAGAAGCAAAATCTGACTGACGTCCTGTACCGGTAAGGCCATTGTGTGAAAGACTTCCAGCCCACATCAGTGTAGCACGTGCCTCGTAGTCATCAGGAGTCTTAACAGCAACCTGTGCAGCCTCGCGGACTGCAACGAGAAGTCCTTCTGCGATACGGTCGATCAGGTCAACATCCTTTGTATTTGTGAAGTAACGCTCCATTGTGTGCATCATAATATCGGAAGCTCCACTTGCTGTCTGGTAAACAGGAAGTGTATATGTAAGTTCTGGGTTCATGCATGCAAACAGTGGGCGTGCACAATCATGGTTATAAGAGCGTTTCAGATTTTGTTGACCTTCGTATTCTTCAATTGTAATTACCATAGAATTACTCGTTTTCAGATCCTGTTGCAGCAATTGTAGAAATACAGCCAATCGGTGCAATTTTATCTGTTTTACTTTTCCCATGAGTAGATCTTCCAGTTCAAAGTCATTAGCAAGGCCGTAGGCAATTCCCTTAGCAGAGTCAATTGCACTCCCCCCCACCAATTGGGAGAATGAAGTCTACACCTTCTTTTTTTGCAGAGTTCAATTCCTTTTTTACAAGACTGAGTCTTGGGTTGGGAACAAACTCCGTCTAAATCGACATATTCAAGTCCAGCGTCTGTGAGGCCTTTATGAATCCGATCTAAAGTACCATTCGCCTGAAGATAATCTCCACCAAAGTGAACGAGCACTTTATGACCACCGAGCCTTTTGATTTCTTTTCCGACTTCAGCTTCTACGTTTTTACCAAAAATAACTTTGGTAGGGTTATGAAATTCAAAATTAATCATTATAATTTCCTCCTTAAAGCAGTAATGATTAGTGTAACTGTCTGACACAAAGAGTACAGAACAGTTATGAATAGTTTTGGTATGTTTTCATTATAGGAATAAAAATAGAAAATGAATAATGGAGAAATTGCACTAAGTTAGTGAAACTAATTTCTGATGGACAGATGATAGTGAAGTAAAGTATTCTTATAAAAAGTACTTTTAAATAGGAAGAGACAAGAATTTTCAAGTCAAAAAGGAAACAAGATACAGTTTGCTTGGGCAAAATACACAAAAAACAACGGATACAATTGTTAAACACGACATAATCACACATTGTTTTCACCAAGTTAGTATGAGCTAGATGAAAATATCTGATTTGTAGAATGAACCGAGTGCTGTGTATAATAGGCTCAAGCAGCAAGAATACAAGAATTTGAAGGGGGAGATGAAAATGCTTTTAGCTAGAGAGAAGAAAATTGTTACGCTGCTCATAGAACATGAGGACAAATTGACAACCACACAGATTGCTACTTCATTAAAGGTTAGTTCCAGAACGATCAAAGCTGATATTAAGAAGATCAATGAGGAGTTGGAGAAACATTCCTGTAGGATTAACAGTCAGCAGGGTGTAGGACTCTGGATTGAGTATGACAAACCATGAGCCTAAAAATATCTGAAAGAAGTCACAAGGGATACAGCAGATTTGTATCTGTCTCCGGAGGTCAGAAAGTATCATCTGGCTGTAGAGCTTCTCTTACAGGGGATGATTACACATCTATGGAGGCTCTTGCAAAGGAGTATTACATAAGCAAAGCTACTGTATTGAATGATCTGAATGAGTTGGATGAGCTGTGGGAACATTATGGAGTTCACTTCATTAAGAAAGTGAAATATGGAATTAAAGTGGAGGGAAATGAAAGTCAGATACGTTCGGCGTTGTTAGAAGCGCTCAAAAGAGCCGGTGGAAGACAAAAAGTAACTGTATCGAATATTCAAAGCCATTTCACCTCAGTAGAACTGAAGGATTTAAGAGAAATCATTGGTCAAATGGAAGGAAGATTTCAGTTTATACTCACTGACATATCAGTAGGTGAACTGATGCTGGATCTGGCCGTAATGCTGGAACGATTATCCGCAGGGAAGACGATGGACCATGAAGGCTCTATCCGGGAAGAGAATCCAGGCGGATGGATTTCGTGCTAGGTTATCTGAAAGAATATCTGACAGAATCCTTTGGAATTGAGATTCCGGATACAGAAGATTGTTATCTGAGAATTTGTTTGAGTGGTCTTCGCTTTCATGTTCCAATGGAAAAAGAGCAGTCTCTTAAAGAGAAAAGAGAACGCAATCCAGAGATGTTTGATTACATGATGGATTTGTTGATGGAATGTGACAGAAAGTTCTATCTACAGTTAGAGGAAGACGATGAATTGATCAATGCTTTGATGGATCATTTGGAATGCATGGTACTGAGACTACACAGTAAAATGTATACTTACAATCCGATTCTGGATGCGATAAAGAAAGAATTGTTTTATGAATATGAAATTGCATCTTTCTTTATGTCAAAGTTTACAGTTAAGTATGGATTTAATCCAACAGAAGATGAGATTGGTTTTATTACATTTCATATTGGGACATCGATTGAAAGAATGAAACAAAAACAACATCAAAATTTACTGCAACGTTAGTTTGCATGACAGGATTTGGTACGTCTCAGTTCTTGCGGGCTAAGCTGGCAGGAAGTTTTTCGAATTTGGAAATTAGGGAAGTTTTTTCAGCATCAAGATTATCAGAAATTAAACCAGAAAAACAAGATTTTGTGATTGCTACAGTTCCGATTGAATTGGAAGGAATTCCGGTTATTCAGGTTTCCCCGGTTTTGAGTGAGACAGACATCAAGAAGATTCAGAAGTTTCTGATGAAGAAGAAGGAATATGAACCAGAAACTCAAAAGAATTATGAATACCTGCAGCAGTTTCTGCACAGTGAGATTGCGATGTTTGACTGTGATCTGAAATCAAAAGAGGAAGTGATTCATCTTCTTGGAAGCAAGGATGATCACAGAAGGATATGTGGATGAAGGATTTATTGATTCGGTATTTGAACGAGAAAATCTTTCGGAGACGGCGCTTGAAACTTAATCGCAATTCCACATGCATTTGAAGGCCATATAAAGAAACAGGAATCGGAATAATGACACTGAAAAAACCGATTAATTGGGGTGACGAAAAAGTTCAGCTGATCATTCTACTGTCTTTGGATGTTAATTCAAAAAGATTACATCAAAGGAATCTTTGGAGACGTATTGGAGTTGACAAAAGACAAGAAGGCGATGGAAGTAATATTAAAGGCCAGGAAATTTTCAGAAATGTTCAGATAGACAGAAAGGAACTATAAAAATATGAGTATGGCAGATATGATAGACGAAAGGCTCGTTTCTTTCGGACTAGATGTAACAAATAAAGAAGATGCAATCGAAAAATCTGCAAAATGATGTATGATGCCGGAAAAGTATCAAGTTATGAAGACTACTTACAGGGAGTTAAAGACAGAGAACTTGAATTTGAGACCGGCATGGGAAATGGAATTGCAATCCCACATTGTAAAAGGGGCTGTGTAAAAGAAGCAGCATTTACTCTGGTAAAGCTGAATCAAAAAAGATCGAATGGGGATCTCTTGATGGAGAACCTGTTGATTATGTTATTATGCTGGCGGCACCAAACACAGCAGATAACGTACACCTGAAAATGTTATCTAGTTTGGCAGTAGGCCTGATGGATGACGATTTCAGAGGCATTAAAGGATGCTACTGACGTAGATCAGATCATCGATATATTTAAAAGTAAAAAAAGGAGGAATAGGAGTATGTATTTAGTAGCAGTATGTAGTTGCCCCCTGTAGGAATTGCCCACACTTATGGCAGCAGCAAATCTGAAAAAGGCGGCTCAAAAAAAGGAATCGAAATCAAGGTTGAGACCTGGGGAGCACAGGGAGTAGAAGACGAGATTACAGCAGAAGATATTGCAAGATGTGATGCGTGCATTATTGCTAGTGATGTAAAAATCAAAGGATCCAGTCGTTTTAAAGATGTTCCAACGATGAGTTTTAAGGTAAATGAACCAATCAAAGATGCAGATGCAGTAATTGATGAGTTAGTGGAGGCATTAGGATAATTATGGCAGAACTCAAAGAAAAAAACAAAAAAGTGTAGGGTACAGTTTGTAAAGATGCAATCATGACAGGTATTTCCTACATGATTCCGGTAATCGTTGGTGGTGGTGTTATCACAGCGATTGCAAAAATGATGGGAGGATATAACATTGGAGACACAGCTGCCGAGATGCAGACATTGGCTCAGGTTATTTTCACAATTGGTAACAACTTGTTTGCATTTGCAGTCCCCTTTTGTCTGGCAGCATTTATTGCGTATGCTATTGCGGATAAGCCGGGTATTGCTCCTGGATATGCAATGGGTGTACTTGCAGGACTTATGAAAACAGGATTTGTAGGTGGTCTTGTTGGAGCTCTGATTGCAGGATGGTTTGTTCTTCAAAAATGAAGAAGATTAAAGTTCCGAAGGCATTACAGGGAATTATGCCGATTATGTTTATTCCAGTACTTTCGACATTGATTGTTGGGTTGTTGATGTGGTATGTTATTGGTGTTCCGATCGCATGGTTGATGGGAATTGTTACAGGATGGCTGACAGCTTTAAGTGCTGGTTCAAGATTCGTACTTGGTGCAGTTATTGGTGCAATGATCGCATTTGACAATGGTGGTCTGGTTAATAAGACAGCAGCTCTGTTTGTAAATGGACTGAATGCTGATGGATTCTTTATTCCTACATCTGCTAAGATGTGTGCAGGCATGACATCTCCTCTTGGAATTGCTATTTCTACAGTACTTCCATGGAGCCGTAACAAATTCACTAAAAACAGAGAAGGAGCAGGCTTTATCATTGGTAATTCTTTCTTGCTGCTATGTTCAGGAAGGTGTAATCCCATTCCAGTTGAAAGACCCGGTAAGACTGACAGCCTCTATCTGTGTTGGTGGTGCAATTACAGGTGGTCTGTGTATGATGTTTGGACTGGAATCTCCGGCAGTACACGGTGGTGTATTCTCAGTGGCTATGACATCTAACCCACTTCTGTTCATTGGACTGTGGCTGTTGGGAGGATGTATCACAGGTCTTCTGTATTCTATCCTTAAGAGACCTCTTGCAGAAGGTGCTGAGGATGAGGAAATGGAGAATCCGTTGATTTAAGAGTTGTTTGAAAAGTAAATAAATGCAGAGAGTCTGCCATTGGCAGCTTCTCTCACATGCTTTAGTATGTAAGTGAGATGTCTGCTCAGGACATCTCACTTTTTGAAATCAGGAGGAAGAAAAATGTACGTATCAATGAAAGACATGCTGTTACATGCGCATCATAATAACTACGCAGTTATGGCAATTAATTGTGTTAATATGGAGCAGGTGAAGGCAGTTATCGAGTCAGCAGAAGAAGAGAAGTCCGCAGTTATTATTAATATTTCTCCTCGCCAGATGAAGGCGCATGGATATGGATATATAATGGCGCCATTGATTGAAAATCTTGCAAAGAGAGCATCTGTACCAGTTGCGTTCAATTTAGATCATGGGGCGAATTTTGAGGATATTACAGCTGCAATGCAGTATGGATTCTCTAGTGTAATGATCGATTCATCCAGCTATGAATTCGAAGAGAATGTAAGAAGAACACAGCAGATCGCAAGTCTCGCACATGGAATGGGACTTTCCTGTGAGGAAGAGCTTGGACATGTAGGACAGGCAGCACAGGCCGATGACAGTAATGTGGATCTGTATACAAATGTAAAACAGGCAAAAGAGTTCGTAGAGAGAACAAACTGCGACTGTCTGGCAGTGGCAATTGGAACAGCACACGGAGCATATCCAAAAGGAATGATTCCAAAACTTGATTTTGAACGTCTGAAGGAACTTAAAGCAGAACTTGATATACCACTTGTACTTCATGGAGGTAGTGGTGCTGGCGAAGAGAACATCTGAAAAGCTGTCGCATGTGGAATCAACAAGATTAATGTGTGTACAGATCTGATGCGTCATGCAACAAATGCATCTATCGCAACATTAAAAGAAAATCCGCAGATTGATTATATGGATTTATGTATTGCTGTGGAAGATGCAATGAAAGATTTTATTAAATCTTATATGAGAGTGATTGGTTCTAGCGGACGTTATTCATTCGAGAAACACAACGGACCTGAACTCGACTAAAGAGGTTAGGATAAATTCAGGAGGTAGCTATGTCAGTTTGGAGTGACGTTTTAATAGGTCTTGCATTTGTGGCAGGAGGATACTGGTTGATTAAGACGATTTACCAGTGGAATCGTTTTAGAAGAAGCATTTATATAGAAATCTATTCAAGCTATTTTGAGTATGCATTTCGTAGGAAAAATCTAATACGTTTGTCTGAAAGTTTTTATTTGAATAATGAGTTTGGAAAGCATAAGATTTTCTATCAGATTGCACAGGGCAAGAATGACAAGACTCCACAGGCATATATCCTGATACTCATCCCATCGGGAATCTACGTTTTGAATGTGAAGAATCAGAGCGGAAAGGTTGTTCTGAAGAAACATGGAGATTACAAGCAATATTACACGGAAAAAGGGAAGAAGGGACAGGCGGACAAACAGCATGAGTACCTGTTCAAGAATCCAATGGATGAGAGCAGATTTTTTTGCAAAGAGAATAGAGCAGAGAATCGGGGCTACTAAGATTCCGGTGCGTTCTGTTATTATATTCCCAGAGCATGCAGAAATTACATGGGATGGAACACCTGAAAAATGAAATTCCTGTAATCCATAGGAAGCAGCTGATTCAGACACTGAAAGAAGAAAATGAAAAGAATGAGAGGGTGCTTTCTGACGACCAGATTGATGAATTGTATCATCTGCTGGCGGATGAATCTATCGAATTAGAAAAAAACAGTTAATATAAAAAGCTGCCGCTTTATAAAATAATCTTTTGTAAAACGGCAGCTTTTGAGTTTTTCATTGATAAAAAGTTTAAAAGAAAAAATTATTTTTTGTATGGTGCTGTACTTCCTCTTTTTTACAAGGGTTGGCAGCAATGTGATTTGTTCGACAGGAGCATCTGGCTGTTCGATTCTATGGACAATCTTCTTAGCAACAAGCTCACCAATCTGTGTATAAGGATGGGAGATTGTAGTTAGATTAACCATTGCTGTATCAGAAAAGGAATATCATCAAAACTGACGATGCTTAAATCTTCTGGAATTGTATTCCTGCACGGATGCAGGCATCCATCAATCCATAACAGGTGAAATCGCCTCCAACAAATACGGCAGAAGGGGATTGTCAGAATGAAGAATAATTTTTTGGCAAACTCCCGTCCAAATTCCATGTTCAGTTTTCACGGATCAAAGTCTTATCTAATGGAATTCCGGCTTCCTGAAGTGCATAGACATATCCCTCGTAACGTCCCTGACTGGTTGTAGAAATTTCTTATCCGCGGAGCATGGCGATTCGCCGATGACCAAGTTCCAGAAGATGCTTTGTTGCGAGATATCCGCCCTGTATATTGTCCAAAGTGATCGTATCGTATGTGTTGGCAATGCCGAGTGTCCTGTTGACGAGAACAATCGGGCAGTCAGCCTGCTTTAAGAATTGAGAAAAAATCATCCTCTTTTCTTGCGTTCGCCATAATCAGACCGGAGAATCCATAGTCTAAAAGACTCCAGAGAGATTCACGGTCTTTTTCGTGTCATATCTGCACTGTTATAAAGTGTCATAAGATACCCCTTTTCGCGAAGAGAAGTACTAATCGTCCAGACAAGCTGTGCGTAGAAAGGATTCCGGATATCGGAAACTACAAGCGCGATGATATTCTGTTTTCCAGTAGCAAGTCCTCTGGCCATGGAGTTTGGATGATAGTTCAGTTCTGCCATGACCTGTTCTACTTTTTCCCGTGTGGATTCCTTTACATTTGTTTTCTTTGTCAGAACCCTTGAGACAGTAGAACGAGAGACATTTGCTTTTTTTGCAATATAGTTAATATCAATTTTCTCATTCATGATGTTACCTCATTTGGTTTTTCTGTTGGTGCTGTCAAAAGTCTTTTTCTTAATCTTGAGTATATCATAAATACTTCTTAAAACCAATAAAAACAGATTTAAATAATGGGAGCGGTATTCACTAATATAGTGAAATAAACTATTTATTTGTGCAAATAAAACAAGAAATAAAATAAAAATTGTGACAATTTCAGATTGAAAAAGGCTATAAAATATAATAAACTATGGGTAGTTCGAAAGAACAAATATTTTTGAATATTTATGGGAGCGGTTTCATAAAATGATCAGCGTAAGCTGAAAGGAGTTTGAGATGATAAAGGGACAAGAGGTCTGGAATGTTCATGTGACGAAAGGCATGGAAATGCGGACGATCGGAAAGCGCCAGGTCTGTACATTCTCAGATATGAAAAATAATTATTATGAGATTCTTGAGGAGACAGCGGAGAAATTTCCAGATAAGATTGGATTTTCTGACAACTGGAATAGAGCCTACACCTATGGAACGTTCATCGGGATGGTAGATGATTTTGCACAGTGGCTGACAGAAAAAGGGCTTCAAAGAGGACAGCATGTAGGAATGCTTCTTCATAATAGTATTGAGTTCTGTACTGTGTTCTATGCAATCTGCAAGATTGGTGCGGTTGTGATTCCATTTCAAGTAAATATAGAGAGCACGAGATACAGGCATTGATTGAAAAAGCAGATATTGATCTGTTGGTGGCAGCAGAAAGATTTACAGACTGGGTGAAAAAGTATGAGGAACAATTTGCAATTGTCTATTCTGTTGACGAGGAAGAAGGATATGGATTCCGGCATCTTGAACTGCCGAAAGGAAAAAAGAGGCGGTTCACAGGGGAAAGCTTGAAGATGAGATGATTCTGATGTTTACCTCGGGAACGACATCGGTCAGTAAAGGTGTTGTGATGAAGAATTACAATGTCATTCATGCGACGATGGTATATCACCGATTATGTGAGATAACACCGGAAGATAAGACGATCATACCAGTTCCGATTTATCATGTAACGGGGTTGATTGCATTGTTAGGACTGTTTGTTTATTCTAGTGGAACTGTTTATTTATACAGAAGATATGAAGCACATCGTATTTTGGAATGTATTGAAAAGAATAAGATCACATTCATGCATGGTTCGCCAACAGTTTTTGGACTTTTGATGGATCTGAAAGAAGAGTATCCGGCACTTCCTTCCTTGCGTATGATGTTGTGCGGAAGCAGTTATATGCCGGTGGAGAAGTTAAAGCAGTTACATAAATGGCTGCCGACCACAGAGATTCGTACTGTATTTGGCATGACAGAGACAGCAAGCCCGGGAACTCTGTTTCCAACAGATACGGCTTTTAAGTATTTATCCATCTTCTTCCGGAAGACCTGTTCCAGGACTGGAACTTAAAATTCTTGATGATGATGGACACGAGGTTGAGACAGGAACTGTCGGAACAGTTTATATCCGTGGAGCTAATGTAGTGGAATACTATTATAAGATGGAATCACCGTTATTTACAGAAGATGGCTGGCTCGATACGGGAGATATGGGATATCAGAACGAGGATGCATTTGTGTTTTTCGTAGACCGTAAGAAAGATATGGTTAACCGTGGTGGAGAGAAGATTTGGTGTACTGATGTAGAGGATGAACTTATCGCATTTAAGGGGTTAAAGGTGCAGCGGTTGTCGGAATTCCTAATGAGAAGTACGGAGAGGTTGCAGCAGCCGTTGTAGTTCTTGAAAAGGGTGCACAACTTACAGAGGAACAGATCAAAGAAGAAATGTTAAAAGAGATGGCAAGATTCAAAGGTGCCGGAGCGGATTCTTTTTCTGGATGCAATTCCGAAGACACCGGGACTTAAGACAGATAAGAAGTATATCAGAACACTTTTTCAATAGAAGAGGAGGCATTATGTTAAAAGCAAATTTTATTACTGCACAGGAGGCAGCAGAAAAGATCCAGGATGGGTCTACATTATGCACGATAGGAATGACACTGGTCAGTGCAAGTGAATCAATTTTGAAAGCAATTGAAAAGAGATTTGAAACGGTTGGTCATCCTGCCGATATTACTTTGGTTCATTCCTGTGGACAGAGTGATAGAAAAGATGGAATTCAGCATTTGGCGCACGAAGGGCTTGTCAAGAGAATTATTGGATCCCATTGGGGGCTGCAACCGAGATGGATGGAGATGATTGCCAACAGTCAGGTAGAAGCATATTGTCTGCCGCAAGGACAGATCGCACAGCTTTATCGAAGCATGGCATGTGGACTTCAGGTAAGATGTCTAAGGTTGGACTTGGTACTTTCATTGATCCGAGAGTAGAAGGAGGAAAGATGAATGACCGTACAAAAGCCACTTCCAGATATTGTGGATATTCTCGAATATAGCGGAGAAGAGTACATGTTTTATAAAGAAATCCCGCTTGATACTGTTCTGATTCGAGGAACGGTATGTGATGAGATGGGAAATCTTACGACAACAGAAGAGGCAATGAAACTGGAAGTACTTCCAGCAGTTCTGGCAGCTAAAAGATATGGTGGACGCGTTATTGCACAAGTAAAACAGGTGGTACAGTCAGGAACGATCAATCCAAAGGATGTAACGGTTCCGGGAGTATTTATTGATGATATTGTTGTATGTGAGAATCCAATGGAAGATCACAGACAGACTTCATCTTGGTACTATGACCCATCCTACTGCGGACTTGCAAGAGTACCGGCAGGAGATATTCCACCGGCACCGTTCAACGAGAGAAAGTTTATTGCAAGACGAGGAGCACAGGAACTGTATAGAGGAGCAGTCATCAACCTTGGAACAGGAATTCCGAATGACATGATCGGAAAGGTCTGCAATGAGGAAAAGGTATCCGATGATGTTGTTATTACGGTAGAGTCTGGTATCTATGGTGGTGTTCAGGCCGGTGGAATTGATTTCGGAATTGGCCAGAATCTGATGGCAATGATTGGCCATCACGAGCAGATGGATTATTATAACGGAGCTGGTGTAGACATTACATATATGGGGCTTGGAGAACTGGGGGAAGACGGAAGCGTCAACTCCACAAAGATGGGAACAAGATGTACTGGAGCCGGTGGATTTATTGATATTACACAGAATGCGAAGAAGATCGTATTCCTTGGAACATTTACTGCAAGCGGTGCAAAATATGAATTCAAAGATGGTAAGTTGAACATTCTTCAGGAAGGCAAGATCCGTAAGATGGTGAGAAATGTAGCACAGCTTTCCTTTAACGGACCGATGGCAAGAAAGAAAGGGCAGGAGGTTATGATCGTGACAGAACGTGCAGTCTTCGAGCTCTGCAAAGAAGGCGTGAAGCTGATCGAGATCGCACCAGGTATCGACCTCCATACACAGATTCTGGATATGATGGATTTTAAGCCGATCATCAGCGAAGAACTAAGGAAATGGATGCGTCCCTGTTCATTCCGGAACGGACCATTCGGATTACAGCTTAAAGAGAAATAATCAAATGGGTAACAATTAAAATTAACATAAAAGAGGTACAAAAACATGGAGAAAACAAAGTAGCAGTTATCGGAGCAGGATTGATGGGAAATGGAATCGCCAGGCTTGTGCGACAGCAGGTTACGATGTAGTAAATATTGATACATTCGAAGCTGCAATCGAAAAATCAAAAGCAACAGTAGAAAAATTATTCAGCCGTAAAGTAGCAAAGGATCTATGACAGAAGAGAAGAAAGCAGAAATCCTTGGACGCCTGACATACAGCCAGAACTTCGAAGATGTAAAGGGTGCGTTTCTTGTAGTTGAAGCAGTACCTGAGAAGATTGAGATTAAAAAGATACATTTAAGAAAGTAGATGAGCTTGCAGATGCAGAGACAATCATTGTATCTAACACATCAGGATTGAGTATCTCTGAGAAACCGGAAGATGTTGATTAACGCAATGAAGCTCGGATGTAACCACCCGATGGGACCAATCGAGCTGACAGACTTTGTTGGAATCGACACAATGCTTGCAACAATGACAGGACTTTACAACGGATTCCATGACAGTAAATATCGTCCATGCCCACTTCTTGAGACAATGGTCAAATCAGGAATGCTTGGAAAAAGACAGGACAGGGATTTTATAAATACGATGAAAAAGGAAATAAGATAGGATCTAACTTTAAAAATAAAAAAAGATAAGATTGCAGATTCAATAAATACAGTATCAAAGGCGGTTCTTGCTCGAGAGAGAACCGCAAAAACAGAACAACAGGAGGATATAAAAATGAAAGAAGTAGTTGTTGTAAGGGAGTAAGACTTCCAGTAGGAAGCTATGGTGGAAGCTTTAAAGGATATCACAGCAATCGATATGGGAGCTATGGTAGTTAAAAGAAGCAGTGAAAAGAGCAGGAATCCAGCCATCAGATGTTGATGAAGTTGTAATTGGACAGGTCGGAGAAGTTGCAG
>VOFH01000885.1_pt1 | contig 14001 bp, 13 predicted proteins | sample 5384091 | NCBI WGS metagenome assembly VOFH01 (sample SAMN12384727, study PRJNA508395) | human gut metagenome | isolation source: healthy gut G | host: Homo sapiens
ACCTTCTTATCCACTTCTGATACAGCTTCCTCGCTATCTGCTTCAGGCATCGTAGATTCAGCATCAACCTTTGTTGTATCTTCCATACCATAACCTCCTAGTTTCTTATATAACATAGAATATATCATTTCATATCGTTGAAGTATTATAACATAAATAAATATAAATGTTCTACATTTTTCTACTCTTTTTGCACATATTTTCCTGTATTATTAGATATAAATTAATCCCATTCAGCAAGTGTTCTATAAATAAAAAAGTTCCCCGGTCTGGGGTGACCGGGGATGAGTAGAGGGGATAGAAATATAGTCAAGTATATTGGCTTTGGAGATTGTCCAATATACTTTCGTCCAAATTAAACTTAGTATCAGGTTCTCAAAAAAAATATAACCAAACAAACATCATCTAACTTTCAAATATCATAACCTGACACAATCTATTATAATATCTTATTAAATATTGTCAATTAATAATTAACCTAAATTAACATTAAATAATAAAATCTTTCTCATCAGTTAAATATCAATATGCAAAACAATTATTAATATCTACCTGACACTTTTACATATTATAATAGGTTACTTTTAATATAGCAACTGAAAAATTGTATTTTTTATACTTTTTTAATGATTTATTGTCCTGTGTTATTATTATAATAATTAATCTGTCACTTTGTCAAGCTCTCTTTTAATTAATTCTGCCGTTGGTGTTATAGCAAGACCTTCTCTGGCTGTTTCTTTTAAACTTGATGGCATTGCCGCACCAATTCTCTGCATTGAATCAATAACTTCATCTGGTGATATTACACTTTTAATACCTGCCATAGACATCTGTGCAGCCGTTATTGCATTCATAGCTCCCGCAACATTTCTTTTAATACAAGGAACTTCTACAAGTCCACATACCGGATCACATGCAAGACCTAACATACTCTTTAATGCCAATGCACTCGAATTAACTATCTGCAGGCTATCTCCTCCCTGAAGAAATGTCAACCCTGCCGCCGCCATTGCACTTGCACTTCCAATCTCTGCCTGACAGCCTCCTGATGCCCCGGCTATAGAAGCATTTTCTGCTATAACTGCTCCAATTCCTGAAGCAATCAGCAACGCCTTAACCATATCATCTTCAAGTGCCTTAAAATATGTTTCATATGATATAAATACCGCCGGAATTACTCCGCAAGACCCCGCTGTAGGTGCAGCTACTATTCTACGCATATACGCATTAGACTCTCCCATTTTAAGAGCTTTTTCCATAACCATTCCTACAAAATCTCCACATATATTCCTGCCTGATTTGTTATATTGATACATCAGCTCTCCGTCACCACCTGCCATCCGGCTTGGTGACTTAAGAGATTTATCATAATTATTATCTGCAGTTTTCATAGCTTTATACATCACACGCATATTTTCAAAAATCTTATCTTCGGAAACCATACGCTCGTGTGCGTTATCCATCATAATAACCTGCCATATCTGTGCATTGTTCTTATGACATAATTCCACCAAATCATTTATAGAATGATAATTCATTATTTAATCTCCCTTTTGCGATAAATATGTTACTTTAGTTATTCCTTCAACCTTTTTGAGCCATTCTATGCCTTCGCGTGGTATCTCCTGATCACATTCCAGAACCATTACTGCATCACCGCCTCTGTTAGAACGATACAACTGCATAGTTGCAATATTCACGGATTTGTGTGCAAGCATTGATGTCACTTCACTAACGTGCCCCGGCTGATCCTGATTATGCACAACTAAAGTTGGATAATCTCCCGAAAAATTCGTTGTTATTCCATCAATCTGTGCGATATTTATTCTTGAACCACCAAGTGACTCACCTACAACCTCAAGCTGCTTTCCAGAAATACCTGTTAATATAATCTGTGCACTATTAGGATGTGCTTCTTTCAGCGTTGATTTTCCAAATGTCACCTTTATTCCTTTTTTTTCGGCAATCTCCATACTATGTGGTATTCTCATATCATCAGGCTGCATTCCAAGTAGTCCTGCAACTATAGCCTTATTAGTTCCGTGTCCCTTTCCTGTATCAAGAAAAGAACCATACAGCAAAATATTTGCTTCCTTTATCTGTTCTCCCATCAACTTCTGGGATATATATCCAATCCTTACCGCACCCGCTGTATGTGAACTTGATGGTCCAACCATAACCGGACCAATTATATCAAATATATCCATTAAATCCTCCGTGAATCCAGATGCTTAAAATATATTTAATAATATTTACTCTGAATTATTGTGAACTTGGTATTAATAATTTTGTCTATCATTCTATTTGCATTGTTTTATTTGAAATATTTACTTCTTTCCTACTATATTAGAAAATGTATCTTCTAAGCTCTTTCCTACTGATTTCATTGCATCACCAAATTCATCAGCCATACTTTTAGCCTTCTTATCCAGTTCATTTTCTTTTACATAATCTGTAACCTTATCCGCCGCATTATTAGTGACGTCAACAGCTTTACCAACACCTCTTAAGACCTTTTCTTTATTAATAAATCCCATTATTATCAGCTCCTCTTTTATTTATTAATCTATCAATCTGTTAGCTTTTAAATTATAAATCCATTAATCAATTTCTAACTATATTTAAATTTATATATCAATAACTGGTCTAATCGTAAACTACTCTGTTCAATCAATTTCTAACTGTATTTAAGCTTATATTGTTATTATACATTTATTTTATAATTTATATTATATCATAATTTCTGCGTTGCTTTTCCACGAATCTGAAGTTTCGAAGAAACTTCTAAGTGACTACGAAGTAGTCATATTATAGCATATGCCATGCGTTGCTTTTCCACGCATATGAAGTTTCGAAGAAACTTCTAAGTGACTACGAAGTAGTCATATTATATCATCTATTTTATCATTTAAACATAATGTTTATATTACAATATATTCTTTAATACAATATTGGATTTATGTCACATAATATAGTTTTATATTACAAATACAGTTATATACTGTGATTTCAACATAATTATACTTTTTAATTTCAACAGTATTATTTTTTTTCTATATAGTTACCTATAATAATTTCAATTCAACTACTGCATTCATTTTATTATCTGTTTCAAATATGACAAGGCAGTTATAATTATTATCTGTAAGACATTTTATTTTTATGTTATCATTCTGCATGATTTCTTTTTTATATTCAATTCTTATATAGTTAAAATCTACATTTTTATAAATATCTTCTGGAACAGCTTCTAATGCTGCTTCCAAATAGCTGACATTATGTAAATGTCCATTAATATCAATATCTCTTCTCTGTATTAAATATGGCTTTTCTGTAACCATAATGTTATCTGGCAGATTATCCAAATCAGGAAGCTCTATCTTCTTTATCTCCTCATCGAATACATTTTTTCTGTTTCAGTACCATATATATCGTTCATTTTGTTGTCTAAAAATAATAGGTCTGCGTCTTACCAAATCCATATATAGCCATCTTGAAGTACCTATTGCACATAACTCACCATTCTGGTCGTATAATTCAAAATCCCTAAATGCACATAGTCTATCAGACTTTCTAGACCATGTGCTTGCATCTATATATTCATTGTAAGCTGGTCTTTTAAGGATTTTTATCTTCCAATCCAGCAATACCCACGCCTTTTTATTAATAGCAGATGCCGATACCCCCAATCCAACCTTATCTGAATGAGAACCAGCAATATCCTCCATAATCGTAACGATTCTTTTTGTTGTCTATCTTATTCTCTCTTCCAATATCCTCTAACTCTACTTTATATCTTTCTTTATATATCATTATCTATATTCCTCAATATATTCATTATATGTTAACTATGTGTATGTTTAAATAAAAGCATATCAGCTGATTAGTATTAGTTAATTTATATTAATATTTTAGTGATTATCACTTGTTACACCTGTAAATACAAGCTTTAACTATTAGAATTTTTAGTATTTATTCTAATTATCAACGCCTAATCTATATGTATTAATGCTCATATTATACATTTAATAATACTTTATTGTTTTACAGTACGGTACCGTCTGATGTGTGCTTTATCTAATAATTATTATTGTTCATCAGCCAATATCTGTTAGTGTTCTTATATTATAAATGTTATGAGTTGAAATATCCATAAAAAATGAATTAAAAGTGTGTGGTAGTTACATAATTGCAAATATAATCTGCAACTATATATGATTATTTAATAATCTAAAAGCAATATAAATGTTTCACGTGGAACTTAAAACATTTGTTTGTAATATCGTTACTAATTACTATAATTGTATAGATTATATAAGTTTCATTAGTTATAATATTTTAGATTTAATTATATTGTTTTAGATTTATTATAATTAAATATATTATTGATATTATGTATTATTAATCACTTTTCAATAATAGTACTCAAATAAAGTGAACTCAGTTCACTTTATTATATTCCTTCTAATATATGTCTTATCAATATGTATAATACCACTTTATGAATTAATTCAATTATATTTAATAATATATTTGCTGTAATTTTTTTATTTATAATTATATATAGATATTAAAGCATTATCCAATAATCATATATAACAAGTAAACTAGATTATTAATATTGATAAACAAATTCAAATTGATAACTTAATATTATGTATGTGCATAATGCTTTGTTTATATAAATTATAATTGAATATCAAATATATAATTTGGACATAGAATCCCACCATATAATTCATATAGATAATTTTATTTATTGAACTCAGTTCACTTTTAGCTGTGTATAATATTATAAATACTCATTTATATCATTATAATTTTGAACTCAGTTCATAATTTTTTTTTAAATCATTTTATTATTTTTGTATTCTTTCTATTTTATTTATGCGTAAATACTCACTTAATCCATCAATTATATTATGCATATCTATATATGCTTTCTATGTCAGAGTTTTATTATATAGAATCTAAAAATCCTTAAAATTCTTTATAACACTATCATTACAATCTATTATTACAATCATTACAATTTGATATCAATGTAAATCATAAAGGAAATGACTATATATTAATTATAATAATGAATTTATTATTAATTTCATATCTTTCGGCAAAATTGAATTAAGAAATAATCTAAGCATATATAATAGATTACTACAAAATAATATATATCAAAAATATTAAGTAATTTATTCTTATTTATTATATAAATATACCTTATTATATTTTAAATTTATCTATCAATATTTAGAAACCTGTTTACTTATTACATAAGATTATTGGATAATGTTTTAATATCTATATATAAATATGAATAAACAAATAACAGTAAAAATATTTTAAAATATTTTTCTACATTTATAAAAAATTGAACTGAGTTCACAAAAAAACTTAACATAAATATCATAAAATAATATAACTTTTGTATTGATAAAACGTAATTTTGTTGTATAATAAAATTAGATTTTAATGAAAGAAGGACAATAATGAGCGAAGTAATAAGTTTAATTAACGAAAAGGGTGGTGTAGGAAAATCATCCTCAGCCATAACAATTGCTCAGATTTTATCTATTTCTGGCTATTCTATATTATTAATAGACTTAGACCCACAGATGAATACAAGTAAAATGTTTGGCAAAAGTGAAGAAGGTAAGGATATTGACTATGAACAGCTGTTTTGTAGTAAATTTGATGATAAAGCTACTGTTATGAATTACATTTCTACAACAGACTATGAAAATATATCTATACTTTGTGCCTCAAGAGAATTAAACAATCTTATATATAAAATATACGATGAGAGTAAAGAATCTAATGTAGAATTATGTTTTAAACATAATCTTAGTCTATTAAAAGATGATTACGACTATATTATAATAGACAACTCACCTTTTAAATCATACCTTACAACATAGTGCTATGTGTGCCAGCAATAAAATCATCACACCTATATGTGTTGATAATTTTCATATGATGGTTTAATGTCACTTTTTGATACGATTGAAGATCTCAATGCCAAATATGCACTTTCTATTGAATTTGCAGGTATGTTTATGACCAGAGTGGCAGGAAGAACAACCTTATATAAACAAATGTTTGAAAGTTATGAGAATATGTTTGGTGACAAATTCCTTCCTGTGTCAATAAGAAATTGCATTGCCGTCAATGAATCTAATACATTGTTTGAACCATTACTCACATATGATAAGAGAAGCACCGCAGCTCAAGATTACATAGAATTAGTTAATTATCTTGGACTTATGGATAATAAACATTACAGAGAATTAGCAAAATATCTTAAAGGAGAGAAGAAATAATGGCTAAGAAATCATTTACTGCTGGTGGTACTAAGACAGGTATCCTTAATTCTGACGGTGGAGAAAAACTTAAAGAAATTCAGGCAAAGACACAATACAATTTTAAATATATTCCTAAAGATAAAATTGTATCTAACCCTAAAAATGAAATGTATGCGCAGGATGGCATTAATGCACTCAAAGAAAGTATACTTGTTAACGGTCTAAGACACAATTTATCTGTATTATATGATTCTGACAAAGATATAAACCGTCTTATCTCTGGTGAAAGAAGATATCACGCCATATCAGAAATGGATGAAAAGGATTACCAGACACTTTTTCCTGCTGGAATTCCCTGCAAAGTTGAAAAGTCTGATATTACTGAAATTGACGAAGAAATTATGCTTATCTCAGCCAACCACGATGTAAGAGAATCTTCAATGGAAGTTAAAAGATGGGAAGTAAGCCGTTTAAAAGAACTTTATGAAGCTAAAAAGTTAAACGGCGAAATAAAAAATATCAATGCAGAGATTGCCAAACAGCTTAATATATCAGAAAGACAAGCCCGCAAATATACAACAGCAGAAAAGCTTATTCCTGAATTAAGTGAATTACTCAATAACAATGGCATAGATCTTAACCAGGCTGATAAATTTGGTAAGCTTGATGAGGATGCACAGAAGAGTATATTAAATATTCTTCAAAAAAATGGCAACATTGAAAATGCAGAATTTCAATCTATCAAGAAGATATCTGAAGAACGTGCTAAAGAAGCTGCCAAATATAAGCAGGAATTAGAAGAAGTAACCAGAGAGCTTAACAAAAGAATGAAACTTTAGAAATTCTTGAAAATAAAATAAATGAAATTTCTACAAATACTGATAAATCCAATTCCAAAATAGATATTGAAGAGGAACTTCGATATATGACTGAGGCTAAGAACAAAGCTGAAAAGGAAAAGGCACGTCTTGAAAGTAATATGGAAAAGATGAAGCAGCAGCAACGTGAGAAAGAACAACGCAAGACAACAATTTCAGATAACGAATTAAAAAGAATATCTTCAATTGCTAAAACAGAACAGGCACTTGCATTATTTGAATCAAACTTTGATATCATTAAGAATAACAAGTCTATTATAAAAAATGATACTGATTTAAAAATAAGAGTAGAAATTTTAAATCAAAGATTAACTGATTTTATTAATTCACTAACCAATAATTAATATATTATGTCCCCAATTCTAATAATATTAACATTGGAGTTGGGGATATATTATTATTAATCGTAATCATATAAATATCTATCTATTTATCTATCTATATCCATATTAATATATATAACAATACATATATTTAACATATATTGATAAATTAAATTAACATAGACACAGTATTTATAAGGCTTTCAACAATTTTTTATAGTTCATTAGTTACTAATTCAAAGTCGGATATTTTTTTTTGAAGAATAATTTTTTTATAAACAAGTCTATTAATTATTATTCTGGTCTATTATTTTCATGAAATGTCTTTTTAATAATTATTATAGTCGAAAAGGATAAAAAAATGGTTGAAAAGTTTCCATATGTTAATAAATCTTCAATATAAATGTTATCAAAATTTGTTAAATTAGTATTTTAATTATATATTAAATAAATTATAAAAGGAATCATTCATAAAAATTGAAAAAAGAAAATAAAAAAAATGAGCAGCCTGCTTTTTTTATTAAAATTAATTAAGAATATCACATATATTGATATAAAAATCGAATACAAGACACGAAAATAAGACTGCTTTTTAAGCAGCCTTTTTTTTATTTACTAACATTAGCACGAATTATCGTTGATACAAGACCAGGAATATTTTTTATAGATCGTTCATACACTATATATTGTCTATAGATATCTGCTAACGCATACATCAATAAATCGAAAGAGTAGTGAACGGCTATATTTGCTAAATCCTCCAAATCAAGTTTACTGATTTTAATCAATTTATAATTTGATATATTAGTGTCTATATTAATAAATTCTCTAAAACGTACAGGTGGAATATCACCTGAGTTAATATTTGGAATTACTGTATTAAAATCATTAATAAATGACTTTAACCGGTCAATATTTTCTTCTAATAGAATTTGTTTTTGCTTCTTAGCAATATATCTTGAAGAAATCTCAAATCTTATGATATTATCATTAATAGTGACATTAAAAATATCAGCATCTGAATTAGACATATGTTGTTTTATAATGCAAGGCTTGCAATACTTAGGAAGCATATGTCTTATTTCAGATATTGATTTGTGATCCACGCTTGCCTGACCCTTAAGATTAGAACTATCAAGGTTGATAAGCTCACGCAAGTAAATTCTTAATGTTACAATTGAATTAATATCAAAAAGTTTAGTAATTAATTCCTTAGAAAGCACTAAAAATCCCCTGCCGTTTTTGTTAGCAGGAAGGTAATAATTCTCATAATCATTGATAAGCAATGAAATAATAGATGATGAAGTTTTGGAATATGATATATAAGTATAAGATGATAATATGTCAAGATTATTCCAAATCGTCTTTATGTTGCATTTAAGAATAGATGCCAATTCTTTGATATTAATTTCTTTTATAATCCCAAAACGATCCGGATGATAAAAATGTAATAACATAAATAGCTTAAGTGCATTTGATTTTAACATAGGTCTATAGCCATAACGATTTTTTTTTCATTATGATATATCTTTTTTAGTTACGTTCTTAGTTGTGAGAATTCTATGTGGACAATTGTTACAATTATCAATAGCCATTTTGTAGATATCATTATCGCTGGAGAAGGATTCGATAATTGCTTTATATTTACAAGTAGAGCAGTTATCATTTGAGTAATCGGTAACTTCAACAGAAGAATCAATAATTGTTGTGTAATTTTGCTGAATACCAAGAGCCTGAATTAATACAGCTTTTGCCTATATTTGTAAAATTATCCAAAATTCCCACCTCCTTTTTATGGATAATTTAACAATATTATCAAATAAAATCAAATTCTTGTTTTTACTCAAAATTTATCCACATAAGTGTATTTTTTAACTTGTTTTACTCTAAAATTGTCTACTTATCCACAAAATCAAAGTGTTTTACTCTAAAATTATCTACTTAATTTAATAAAATTTTTTTTGTAGAAGTCAAAATAAATATTTTGTGGATTTTACTACTTTTTTATCTACATATAGTTAACAGCTATCCACATAGGGTAGTGGTATTTTAAGGAAAATCAGTATTTAAGCCAAAAATGTAGACATTGTGGATAAAATTTCAAAAAAAAAATGTAGAAAAAGTATTTATATACAATATATAAATATATAAATAGAATAGAAAATTGGAGAAAAATCAATAAAAAAATGATATTTTACTCCAAAAATATCTACTTTTTAAAAATTTACTCTAAAAATATCTACATTGAAAAATAAAAACTAAGTTTTTTACTCTAAAAATATCTACATAAATTTAACATATTATTTAAAAAATGCTGCTGGAAACAGTAAAATTGTAATAAAAAAATAACAAATGCCTATTTTAAGGGATATATAAAAGATTTATCTGATAAAAATAAAAAAAACACGACAAAACTTAAAGAAATACAGATAATTAAGTAAATAAAAAAAGTACAATAAAATTTTCTTAGTTATCAATTAATTATCTACACTTTAATTATGATGATAAAAATGTAGACATTTATAGTTTCTGATTTGATTAAAATAGAGTGGCAGGCAAGTAATTATTCTATCTATCCACTACACCATCTGACATACGGTTTCAGACAAAGGCAGTTCTTTGCATTGCACATATTTTCAAAAGGAGCTAGGAGAATGTATGCTATAAAATTTACGGAGCTTCTTATGTGAGCCTTACAGTGTACAAAAACAACTTCGTAGGGCATACATAAGAGCTCTCTGTAAGGCTCACATAAAAAAGCCGTATGTAAAAACATACGGCAAATAATTATAATAAAAATCCCTATTTCGTCTATTAATGAGCATTGTCTATCATCTTAGTTTTATCAAAATTCAAATCCTGAATTTCAGCTTCCGATAATGGAAGGAAGTTAATAATAAATACACCATTTTTTAATTCAAAGCTATCGATTACAATATTGTTATCTACAAATTCCTGTAAAGATTCCTGAATTAATTGTAAGTTCTTCTTTTTATTTTTTAATTTAAATCGAACAATCTTCTGGAAGTAAGTATAACTATACTCACTCATCAATGTTTCCTGATTAGCAATCTGTTCACATTTCATTGCATAGCATATAATTCTTGAAAGGTTATTATCAAGAACATCATAAGAAGCAGAAGTTATAGAGATTAACTTTTTCTTTATAATAGCGTTACTTAGTACCTCACCAAATTGAGCTATGGCATAAGGTCTTTCAGCATCTTCTTTGATGACAATATTATCAAATAAGTTGAAATAGATTTTACTGCCAGCTTCCTCATAATAGAAATTGTACTCTACAAGCTTTCTACAAGAATTAGAAATTTTCTTGAGCACATTTTTACCAACGTGATAATCGACAATTTCTTTACCAAGAGTATTAAGATCGACTACTACAGATTTCTCTTTAGAGAATTCCTGCATATTAATATTAGATATAAAAGCATTAACTAATTTCAGGTCATTAGAATCCATAGCCTTTGGTGGAGTAAGTTTGCCGTTGTTGACAGTCACTTCCAAAAGTTCACGGCCTTCTTCATCTCTGATAATTTCTTTTAGCAGATTATCAGATGCTGTTTCCATCATTAATGTAAAAGATGAAGGACTGAAAAGTGGTTTGTCAACTAAGTCAACAGGGAATAATCGAAGGTATGAGTCAATATTACCAGCAAGTTCACTTTCTATGTATTTCCAAGCACTAATAATCAAATCATTCTTTAAAGAATTATATATTGAGTTATAAGTAAAAGATGAAATACCTGGGAAATCAATTAAAAGAGTATTGGAATCATTTTTCCATTCTGTTGCAGCTCTTTTCTTATCTTCGATAATTTCCTGTAAATCTTTATCTCCAAACATTTTAGTATAATCTTCAACAGGAAGAGTCTTTGCCATAGCAACAACAGTAGCTAAAGGGTGTTTGGCATCGTCAATGCTGATTGTATCAATATCATTAATGTATGATTTGTACCAACGTGATCTTTTTGTAAACGTGATTTCTTTACCTTATTAATTATAGGTACTAAATCTTCACGGCTGGTCTTTCCATCAAGATATTCCATAAGAGTTTCATCAATTAACTCAGCTACATTTTCAGCAGAGAAGTTTAACAAATTTCTTTTCTTATTGAAATAATCAATAATAACTGGATCAATGTGATTAGCTAATTCTTCAATAAATCGGCGAGAGTATTGTTCCATAATATATCTCCTTATATAACAACAAATATAATTTTCATTTTATTCTATATATTAATTGGCAGATAGTGGAAGAGTAGAATATGGATAGATGATTATAATATAGTCTGTCCAGTGTGTTATTGCTCTTTATGTAAATAGCATAATCTTCGATTAATTATATCTAACAATTTATATAGTAATTGTACTCATAATTATAAAAAATATAAATACAAAAATCAAATAGTAGGTTCACACCAGGAAGCTTTTCTTAATTACTTTGGTTTTTGTTGTGTTTATTTTGAAGTAGAGTGGTGGTGTGAGTTTTGGTTAACATATAGACATATGTCGTCATATATTGTATTATATATTATGTAAAAAATCAATAGCACACAGATAAGATTATTTTGTTGTGTTGAAAAGATATAAGAGGTATTTATGTTATGATTTCTGATACATTTAAGAATACTATTTGGATATATTACGAAACTAATTTAAAAGCTCGTACACGAAAAGAATATTGGAATGTTGTAAAGAATTTTGATAAAGTAGTTGGCCACGACCCATTAGAGTTAAGTCATACTGATGCTGTAACTTATTATGAACATATATTAAATAAGATAAGCAAAAATCAATTAAAATACTCTACCGGTGTAATGAGATTATCCGTAATAAGATCTGTATGTAATTTTATTGAATTTAATATGAGTAATCACGGAAAGGAATATACAAATTATTTCAAGGAAATTTCTATTCCAGAAGAAGATAAGTTATTAACAGACAATGATATACCAACACTTAATGAAATAAACAATATTATGGAAACAATACAACAAAATAATGATGAGAAAGCATTTTTAATATTATCCCTTGCCGTCAAATGTGCATTGACTAACACTGAAATATGCAGCCTTAATAAAGAATATATTGCAATTAATTCCAATGACGAAATGTATATTAATTATCCTCCAAAAGGCAATAATCGTATATCAAGAATAATTAAAGTTCCGGATGATGTTGCTGTATTATTAGACAGATATATATGTAATAATAATATAATAGAAGGTGCCATATTTATTAATAAAAGAAAAACACGAATTAAATTAAGGGACACAGAAAGACTTCTTGAAAAGTATTGTAAACTTAATATAGAAAAAGGTATGTTAAATAACAAATTCACAATGCAGACCCTTCGTCACGCCGCAATATGTTATATGTTATCGGGTGGAGCTTCAAAAGATCTGGTTGCAAGCTACGCTGGAATAACAACCAAATGGATTACAAGATATGATAAAATAATTAACTCTGATACATACAAACAGGCTGTTGACTATAGTATCATAAGTATCAACGCATAAATATACTAATGAATTGAATTAAACATCAAGCCATTAGTATTATTATATAATATATATTATAATTGATAGTACTAGGAAAAAGATAGTACTTTTCAATTATCTGCTATGTGTTATAATAACAATCGAAAGAGCTTGATATGAGCTCAATACAATTCCCCAATATCCCGCTGGATGATAATTAGTTATTAATTATTGTTTGGTGGGATCCCCTTTTATAGGTAATTCTGGCAGATACTTCCTATATTTTAATGGAAGCATATTTATCTGACATTTATAATTGACACGTTCTTTTTATTGCTATAGTATTATAAAATCTTATCCATAAATTCTGAATATCATTTTCATTATCTGAAAAATCATCAAGCTGTTTTAATAATTCATTATTATAATCATTATAAAAATTCTGATATTACATTGCAGTCAAATAAAGAAAGCTGTTTATAGCAGTCTTTATGTTCTATGTCATATATTTTCTTCTTGTCATTATCAATAAGAGCATTAGTAATATAATCTGATCTATTCGTATGTTATACATCATTCTGCCATTACAGGTTATAAAATAAACAGCCCTTTTTAATACAACTCCGGCTTTTTCTTTAAAGAAGTAAAATCTAATATAGACATTCGTCTTGCATTAATAATACGTCTTGCTGATTTCACACCTATTCCAGGAACTTTTAATAACAGGGAATAAGGTAGGTGACGTATTGCCCAGTCACATTTAGGGTCTAAAAATGCGTTAAAATTAGGATTGTCTTCACTAAGAAGATCATATGACTTAAATCCATAAAATCTCATAAGCCAGTCCGCCTGATATAACCTATGTTCCCTAAGCAAAGGCACACCCTTGCCATCTTCCTGAAGTGGAAGCGACTCATCCATATTGACATTAACAAACGCTGAATAAAACACTCTCTTTAAATCGTATTTGTCATATAAATTCTGTGCTATCGTAACAAGCT